>Ga0182024_10000310_pt1 | contig 122390 bp, 122 predicted proteins | sample P32metaG_FD_120480 | JGI IMG/M metagenome (GOLD analysis project Ga0182024, IMG submission 120480) | Permafrost microbial communities from Stordalen Mire, Sweden - P3-2 metaG (Illumina Assembly) | ecosystem: Environmental > Terrestrial > Soil > Wetlands > Permafrost | place: Sweden: Stordalen... | reverse complement strand
TTCCCGATTGTGCAGGGAGGGATGTATGGGGATCTGCGGCGGGCGTGCGCGGAGCAGTTGGTCGAATTGAACGCGCGGGGATATGCGATCGGGGGGCTTTCCGTGGGCGAGCCGCGTCCGTTATCGCTGGAGATGACGGAGATTACCACGGCGCTGCTGCCGGGGGATCGTCCGCGGTATGCGATGGGGGTGGGGATGCCGGAGGAATTGGCCGAGTATGTGGCGCGAGGGGTGGATATGATGGACTGCGTTCTGCCGTCGCGGAATGCCCGGAACGGGTGCCTGTTTACGAGGGAGGGAAAAATTTCGATCAAGCAGGCGCAGTACAAAGAAGACGCCGGACCGGTGGATGAGGGGTGTGAGTGCTATACGTGCAGGAACTTTTCGCGCGCTTATTTAAGACACCTGTTTCAGGCTGGGGAAATGACGTTTTCGACGCTGGCGACGCTGCATAACCTGCGGCGGTACCTTGACATCATGCGAGAGATCAGGCAGTCTATATTGATTGGGAAGTACCCGGAATACCTACGCGCATGTCGCGCGGGACAATAAATGCAATATTTAGGCTTTTTTCTTCTCCAGACGACCGCGCCCAGCGCGCAGACGAATCCTTTAATGAGCTTTCTGCCGCTGATCTTCATTGTCGCCATCTTCTATTTCCTGGTGTTCATGCCCATGCAGAAGCAGAAGAAACAACAGGCGCAAATGTTGTCGAACCTGCAAACCGGCACCGACGTGCTGACGACGGGCGGCATTGTCGGGACGATTATCAGTATTTCCGATACGACGCTGGTGCTGCGGGTGAAGCCGGACAACATCAAGCTACAGGTGATGCGCAGCGCGGTGGCGAGCGTGGTGGACCCGAAGACCGCGATCGAGGAAAAAAAGTAAGGTAGTCAGATCCCATGAAAAGCAATCTTAAATTTCGTCTCCTGACCATCATTGCGGTCATTCTGATATGCGTGTACGGCATTATCGGCGTGCCGAAGTCGAAAGCGGAGCTGATTCAGAACTGGAAGTCGAATATCCGGCTGGGTCTGGATCTGAGCGGCGGCAGCCACCTGGTGCTGGAGGTCCATCTCCAGGACGCGTTTAAAGGGGAAGCCGACGCGGTGATTGCGCGGTTGAAGGACGCGTGCTCCAAGGCGTCGATTCCGTTCGCGGACATGATCCGTAGCGATCCGCAGACGCTGGCCGACGCGGGGAATATTCAGATCAATATTTCCGGCGTGACGGGCACCAAGGCGGGGGACTTCCGGCAACTGGTGAACGACGATTTCGGCACCGCCTGGATTCTGACGACGGTGAATCAGACCGATTACCGGATGAACCTGAAGCAGACCGAGGTTCTGAAAATCAAGGCCGACACGTTGACACAAACCAAGGCGACGATCACGAATAAGATCAACCAGCTCGGGCTGACCGAGGCGACGGTGCAATCGCGCGGAGGCGGAGCGAACGAGGCGCAGCTGCTGGTTCAGCTTCCGGGAGTCGACGATCCGGCGCACATCAAGCAGGTTCTGGGGACAGCGGCGCAGTTGGGGTTATATGAAGTAAAGGGCGGGCCATTCGGATCGCGGGACGAGGCGATGTCGGCGAGCAAGGGCGGGGTGTTGCCGCTGGATTCGCAGCTGGTAAAGGGTAAAACGGAAGGAGGCGTCGCGGCTCCGCTATGGCTGCTGGCGCGGACTCCGGTGGTTACGGGACGGGATATTCGCGATTCGCGGCCGCAGCAATCGCCGGATCGCGGGTGGGAAACGGAATTTGTGCTGGCGCAGGATGCCGCGAAACGGTTTGAGCGATTCACGGGCGCGCATATTCACGACCGGCTGGCGATCGTGCTGGATAACGTGGTGCAGAGCGCGCCGGTGATCAACGGGAAGATCAGCGACAACGGCGTGATCGAGGGAATGGGAAGCCACGACAACGCTCAGGATTTATCGATCGAGCTGAAGGCGGGATCGATGCCGGCGAGCGTGGAGTACCTGGAAGAGCGCGCTGTGGGCGCTTCGCTGGGCGCCGATTCGATCAAAGAAGGAATGTGGGCGGGGATTGCGGGCGTGATCGCGGTGGTGTTCGTGATGCTGGTGTATTACAAGAAAAGCGGCATCAATGCGACGCTGGCTTTGATTCTGAATGCCTTGATTCTGATCGCGGCGCTGAGTTATTTCGGAGCGGTGCTGACGCTGCCGGGGATTGCGGGGATCATTTTGACGATCGGTATGGCGGTCGATTCGAACGTACTGATCTTCGAGCGGATCCGCGAGGAATTGCGGACGGGCAAGAGCGTGATTGCGGCGGTGGACGCGGGTTTCAGCAAGGCGTTCTTGACGATCATCGATACGCACGTGACGACGGTGGTATCGTGCGCGTTCCTGTTCCTGTTCGGAACGGGTCCAGTGCAGGGGTTCGCGGTGACGCTGGTGATCGGGTTATGCGCCAACATATTCACGGCGGTTTTTGTATCGCGGACGATTTTCGATTGGGAGCTGGGAGCGCAGAAGAAGCAGGTAACTATAAGTATCTGAAGCGGTTTGAACTGTCCGGGATTTTGTGGTATTTTGGGAAACCTAGCGGGCGGCTAGGAGCTTGTTGAAAAAGGGGACAGCCCGCTCTGTCCACTGCCGAGGTTTTGGTAAATCCGCGGTTTTCGAGCGAGGGACAGAGTAGGCTGTCCCCTTTTTCGGAAGGGACCGAAGCGGGAACTTTAGAACGGTGGCCGGTGTCTGTAAGATAAAGCCGGCAGTACAGGCTAAATGGAATTATTCAAGAACACGAATTACGACTTTCTCGGCAAGAAGTGGCCGTTCATTATAGCGTCGTTGATTTTGACGGCGGCCGGACTGACGAGCCTGGCGATACACGGCGGACCGACATATGGAATCGATTTTAAGGGCGGGGCGGAGATGAAGCTGAAGTTCAATCAACAGCCTCCGCTCGAGCAAATACGGACCGCATTGGGGAAAAAGATCAAGGGTGAAATTTCCGTGCAGCAGATCTCGGGCACGCAGCAAGTGCTGGTGGGCACGGAGATTCAGGGCGAAGCGCAGTTGAACGCGAGCCGCCAGATGATCGAGGACACGCTACGCGGGATGTTCGCCGATCCGGGCGGCAAGCTGGACATCAACAACGCTTCGGCGGAGCAACTGGCCGAGCGACTGCGCGGTCCGCTATTGACCGCGGGAGTGCCGCTCGCGGAGCAGGAACTGCTGGACATGGTGAAGGCCATCGAGGACTATCGGGCGTCGAAGGGCGGCATTTTGAACTCCTTCGATGAACTTTCTTCGGTGAAGGGCGTAACTCCGCCGGTGATTGCAGCGTTAAAACAGGAGTGCAATCTTGGACCGTTCACAATTTTGTCGGCGGAAGTGGTTGGTCCCAAGATCGGAGCGGATCTGAAGGCGCAGGGGTTGCGCGCGACGTTGTTCGCGCTGGCGGGGATGCTGGTGTACATCGCGTTCCGGTTCGAGTGGATTTACGGAGTGGCGGCGGTGGTGGCGGTGTTTCACGACACGATCATTACGATCGGGCTGTTCTCGTTGTTCCACAAAGATATTTCGTTGACGGTGGTGGCCGCGCTGCTTACGCTGGTTGGTTATTCGATGAACGATACGATTGTGACGTTCGACCGCATACGCGAGAATTTGAAGATCGTGCGGCGGGAGAAGCTGGAAACGATCGTGAACCTGAGCGTGAATCAGACGCTGAGCCGGACGGTGCTGACCAGCGGTTTGACGCTGTTGACGGCGCTGTCGCTGTGGTGGTTTGGCGGTGAAGTTTTGAATGGATTTTCGTTCGCGCTGGTGATGGGGATTCTGGTGGGCACTTATTCTTCGGTTTACATTGCCAGTCCAATCCTGATATTCTTCCAGAACTTCATGGATGCGCGAAGGAAGAGTGACACGAAGAGGAAGAACGTCGCGTAACGAGTTATTTAGAAAGGGAGGGAAAGGGATATGTTCGAACAGACCTTCGTCGATGGTACCGGCTCGACGCACAAGAGCTGGACGGTGATGCTCTCGTTCGCGGGGCAGGTGCTGGTGGTCCTGATTCTGGTACTGATCCCGCTGATCTACACGGATGTGCTGCCGAAGGCGTCGTTAACGACGTTTCTGACGGCGCCTCCTCCTCCGCCTCCACCGCCGCCTCCTCCTCCGGCCGCGCCGGTGAAGATTGTCAAGGTAGCTCCGCGCCAGTTCGATGCGGGAAGGCTGACGGCGCCCAAGGTAATCCCGAAAGACATCGCGGTGATCCGGGAAGAGGATCTGCCGCCGATGTCGAGTTCGGGCGGCGTGGTGGGCGGCGTACCGGGCGGCGTCCCGGGAGGTTCGGCAGGCGGTGTGATTGGCGGCATTATCGGCGGGATTCCGTCGGCTGCGCCTCCGCCAGCGGTAAAGGAAGTTAAGCCCGTGACGCCGTCGCGGATCCGGGTAGGCGGCAACGTGCAGCAGGCGAACCTGATCAAGAAAGTGACGCCAATCTACCCGCCGCTCGCCAAGCAGGCGCGCATTTCGGGGCAGGTGCGATTCACGGCCATTATCGGCAAGGATGGCACGATTCAGAATCTGCAACTGGTCAGCGGGCATCCGCTGCTGGTTGGGGCCGCACAGGAAGCTGTCAAGCAGTGGATTTACAAGCCGACTCTTTTAAACAACGAGCCGGTGGAGGTCATCACTCAAATTGATGTGAACTTCAGTTTGAGTCAGTAAGCACGCGAAGCGGGCGTCAAAAGCGTCCGCTTTTCAATTTCAACTCGCAGGAGAAAAACATGGTTCTACAATTACAAGTCTGGGCGCTGTTGCTGCTTCAAGACGCTGCGCCCGCCGTCGGCTTCGATGTACTGTCGATGCTCAAGCAGATGAGCTGGCCCGCCAAACTCATCGTACTCACCCTGTTCATTATGTCGGCATGGTCGATCGGCGTCATGATCGATCGTGTGATTGCCTTCAACGGCGCCAGAAATCAGTCGCGGCAATTCGCACCGGCGGTCGCGGGCGCGCTGCGGGAAGGCAAGCTGGATGAAGCGATCAAGATCGCGGATCGTTACAGCAAGAGCCACCTGGCGAAAGTAGTGGTTGCCGGGTTGCAGGAATTCCGCGCGCATCAGTTGAGCTCGGATATTTCGGGTGAGGAAATCGAGGCGTCGAAACGGGCACTGGAACGCGCCGAGGCGATTGTGCATGCCGAGCTGAAGCGCGGCATTTCGAGTCTGGCGACCATCGGTTCCTCGTCGCCGTTCGTCGGCCTCTTGGGAACGGTGCTGGGAATTATCAACGCGTTCAAGGGCATTTCGACCGAAAAGTCGACCGGCCTGGGCGCGGTGGCGGGCGGTATTTCGGAAGCGCTGGTTACGACCGCGGTCGGACTGTTCGTGGCGATTCCGGCGGTCTGGGCGTTCAACTACTTCACCAACCGGGTGGAAGCGTTCGACGTCGAGATGGGGAACTCGAGCTCGGAGCTGGTCGACTACTTCCTGAAGCGGTCGCAGCGGGCTAACGCGGGCAAGTAGTTTTTAAGTTTGCGAGTTGAAATTCCGGACCGCGCCGCACTCTCGACAGGGCGGCGCGGGACGGGTGTAACTTGAGGAGCCGATATGCATAAAATGAAAGCGCCGCCGGTGGTTTCCGACATCAACGTCACGCCGATGGTGGACGTGATGCTGGTGCTGCTGATCATCTTCATGGTGATCACGCCAATGTTGCAGCATGGCGTGACGGTCGACATGGTGAAGGCGAAGAATCCGATCGCCATGAAGGACGCGGATAAAGAAGACGCGGTTATGGTTGGAATCACGCGCGACGGCAAGGTGGTGTTGAGCCCCGGGAATATCCAGATGCTGCCCTCCGATCTGCCGAACAAGGTGAAGGATTTGCTGACGAACAAGTTGGACAAGACGGTCTACATTAAGGCGGATATGCGCGCCAAGTACGAACTGGTGGAGGATGTAATCGATAACCTGCGCGCGGCGGGGGTCGATCAACTGGGACTGCTGACCGAACAGATCGCGCCGACGAGCGGTCCCACTCCGGCGCCGGCGAGCGATTAGTTGGGCGGACATTTTCTTGCGAGATGAAGTGAGGAGAATTTTATGTCAATGAATCTGGGCGGCGGCGGCGGGCAAAAGGCCGAAATCAACGTGACGCCGCTGATCGACGTTCTGCTGGTGCTGCTGATCATCTTCATGGTGATCACGCCGTTGACGCCGCACGGCCTGGAGGCATTGGCGCCTCAGCCGCCGAAGGACAATACGCCGCCGCCGCCGGATCAGGACCGTACGGTGGTGATCCAGATCGAGAAAGACAAGTCGATGAAGATCAACCAGGAGCCCATTACAGAAGCGAAGCTGGGCGACAGGCTGATGGATATTTTTAAGACTCGCGCCGAGCGCGTGGTCTTTGTGAAGGGCGATCCGAATCTGGATTTTCAGACGGTGGCGCGCGCGATTGATATCGCCAAGGGCGCGGGCATCGACAAGATCGGCCTGATGACGCCGAAGATTGAACTCGGACAATAAGAGGTCCGGGTAAACGAACAAGGAAAATAATCGCATGCGCAAAATTTCCTCCATAAGCGCCGGGATACTGACTGGAATTCTGATTTTGGGCGCCGCCGGCTGTGACAAGCTGAAGTCGCGCGACGACATCAATAAAGGCATCGCGTCATTCAGGAACGCCAAGTATGGAGACGCGGTAGAGAAGTTCAAGGAAGCGGCCGCTCTCGATCCGACCAATGAAAATGCGGGCCTGTATCTGGCTACATCGTACATGTCGCAATGGATTCCAGGAGCGGACTCTCCCGAGAATCTGAATTTCGCGTCGATGGCGCAGCAGGAATTCAATAAGGTTCTCGAAAAAGATCCGAACAATACCACCGCGCTGGCCTCAATGGCTTCGATCGCGTTCAATCAAGCCGCCCCCCTACCTCTGGATCAGAAGATCGCGAAGCTTGACGAGGCGGCCAAATGGAACAGGCGGCTGATCGAAGCCGATCCGAAGAACAAGGAAGCGCTCTATACTCTTGGCGGCCCAATCGTATGGGCCAAGTGGTATCCGGCCCTTATGACGGCCAAGGCTGGGCTCCACATGAAGCCGGAAGACCCCGGCCCGATCAAGGATAAAAAAGTAAAAGACGAATTGAAGGAAAAGTACCTGCCGATGGTGGACGAAGGGATCGCCAACCTCCAGAAAGCTCTCGATATCGATAAAGAGTATGAGGATGCGATGGCGTACATGAACCTTCTGGTCCGCGAGCGCGCCGACCTGCTCGACAATCCGGAAGATTACAAAAAGCAGATCGACATCGCCGATTCCTGGATGCAGAGAGTTTTGGATACCAAGAAGTTGAAGGCCGCCCGCGCGCCGGCAACCGGGGGTATCGTGCAGGACGCTAAGTAGCCTCAGAAATCGCTCCTGTGGTCGCGGCTTGGTAGAGAACCCTCGCGGGCGAGGTGGTTACCGCCAACGAAATGTGTCGCGCACTTCGCGTTGCACTTCCAGCCTTTGGCGGCGCATTTCCCGGAGGAATTCCAGACGATCGCGGCGCATTTCCATTCTGGTTTCGAACGCCGCGCGGCGCGCTTCCCGTGCGGAGCGCCGGATCTGTTCTCTCGCTTGACGAGCTTCCTGCCGGGCATAACGGCTCTCGGCGCGCCAGTAGTCGCAGGAGTCAGGGCTGGCGATCGAGCAAAGGGCCGCACCCGCGACCAGCATCAGCAGTAAAATCACTTTCATAGAAACTCCTTTCGAGATTATACGGAGATTCCAGCGTTTGGTTTCATCCGGAAAGGCATTTTTTTTAATTCTCCACAGGGATTTTTTCCACGTGATCCACGATCAGCACTTCCACGGGACCCTTTTGTGTCTCCAGTTTCAGTCCGAGCTGTTCCTGCAAGGCCACGAAGATCGAAAGAGGCGCTTCGCTGGTCTGGGCATCGCTATCGGGAGTCCAGTCCAGGGTAAAATCGAAAACGCCATCAAGGCCTGTCTTATCCACAACCGGACGGCCCAAGCCTGTCCGTGGGCGCGCAAGAAAGTCGGCCAGGCGGGCCATCGAGACCGATCGGGCTGTCACATGGCCCCGCTTGCTGCTCATGTCGTCCCCGCCGGGATCGGCCTTTTTGAGTTTCGGACCGTTCTTCGCAACGACCAGCACATAGATCGGAAATTCCTTCGTCCCGCCGTGCACCGCCAGCTTGAACCGTTCGATGAGGAGAGCCCGCATCATCGCCGGCTCCGGCGCGCCGGACGCCGTCTTGGCAACGATATCGTATCTTTCCGATTCGAGCCATGCCGGACCGGAAAGCTGGGGCGCTGAAACCTCGTAGGCCCAAACGATGGCAGCTTCGAGCGTCACGTTCGTCATCCTGATCATATTGCCGTCGACATCGATACCGGCATGACCGCTTCCGCTGGGATTGGGCTTCACGGATGCCACTTCGAAGGTCTGGCCGAGTAGCGCGGCGGAAATGAAAATGAGGGTAGCGAAGGTGAAACCCAGGCGCCTGTTCGCATGCTTACGCATGGCGGTTCCGCGGGCGAGGGGCGACGACTTCATACTAGATATTACTCGGAATCGGGCGCGCGGTTTGCTCCGGCGGCGAGTATTTTTACGAATTCGATGTCGCCCTCGAGGAAATCGTATGAGGTTAGGTTTTGGCAGTGCTCCCAAAGGACTTGCTCGAACTGCAGGTTCACCGGCTCTCCGGAGAATTCAGTTACGCGATAAAACTGAAGGCGGATCGGGGGGCCGGTGGAGTAGAGAACGGTCCCAGTGTGGAGCCTGGCGCCGATGCGGGCGTCGAGCTGTAACTCTTCGCGCAGTTCCCGCGCTAGAGCGGAGCGGGGATCCTCCCCGGGTTCAACTTTGCCACCGGGAAATTCCCATTTAAGGGGATGGCGTCCGCCGCGTTTGCGCTGGCAGATCAAGATGCGTTCATCCCGTTCGATTACCGCGGCGACGACATCCATTCAGCGATAATTGAAGCACGAAATGCATAGCGAGCGCCTGCTGGATCATTTTCAGAATCCGCGCAACGTGGGTGAGCTCGCGCCGCCGGCTGTGAAGGTGGACGTCACCAATCCCGCCTGCGGCGACATGATGCGGCTTTCGGTTCGCTTCGAAAACGATCGTGTGGCGGAGGCGCGATTCCAGACGCGCGGGTGCACTGCTTCCATCGCCGCCAGTTCCGCGCTGACGGAATGGATGATCGGCAAGTCCCGTCTGGAGCTGAGGATGTTCAATTCCGGTGTGGTGGAGGACGCGGTGGGTGGACTGGAGCCCGCCTCAAAGCATGCGGCCGCGCTCTGTGTGGACGCGCTGAAAAGCATTCTTCGAGTATCCTAGTCCTAATATGCTGCGCATCTTTTTTCTGGTCCTGATTGCGGGGGCTGCGTTTGCCCAGACGAATGTTCAAAGCGGGAAGCGCTACCCGCGCATCGTGATTCGCGGAGCGATGGTGGTCGATGGCAGCGGCACGCCGGCGTCGGGCCCCAGAGATATCGTGATCGAGAACAACACGATCACGGACGTTGTTCCATCGGGAAGGCGCGGAGCGGCGGGCGATATCATGATCGACGCCGGCGGAAAATATGTGCTGCCGGGACTGATCGACGCGCATGCGCACGTTCAGGATGAGCGTGGAGGGATCGCGCAGCCGCTCGATTACGAGTTGAAGATCTGGCTTGCGTGCGGCATCACGACCGTTCGCGATGTGGGCAGCGATACGCGGAAAACGCTGGAGCTGCGCCGCAAGAGCGCGGATGGAGAGGTCGCGTCGCCGCGTATTTTCGTGTATCCGATGTTCGGCGCTCCGAAATCGCCGGAGCTGGCGCGGGCGCGGGTGCGCGAACTGCACGCACTGACCGCCGATGGGATCAAGTTTACCGGCATCAATCGCGACATCATGGAAGCGGCCGAAGATGAAGCTCACAAGCTGGGCATGCGCATTGCGCATCACGTGGGGGTCGAGGAGACAACCGCCTGGGACGACATCAAGTTCGGGACGACGAGCATCGAGCACTGGTACGGAATTCCCGATGCCGCGCTCGATGACGGCGTGCAGCACTTCCCGACTAACTATAACTATTCGAATGAAGGCGACCGGTTCCGTTACGGCGGTCATCTGTTTCGCGAGGCGAATCCCGAAACATTGCTGAAGGTTCTGGATGCGATGGTGAAGGCGAACGTCGCGTGGGTCCCGACCATGAGCATTTACGAGGCGAATCGCGACTTGCAGCGGTCGAAGACGGCGCCCTGGTTCAAGGATTACCTGCATCCGACACTGGAGAAATATTTCGAGCCGAACGTGGCGAATCATGCGTCGTATTTCGATCATTGGACGTCGACGGATGAGGCTTATTGGAAAGAAAATTATCGCCTGTGGATGGCGGCTTTGCGGGAGTTCGACAAGCGGGGCGGCCTGATCGGCGTCGGGGACGACGCGGGATTTCTCTATTCGCTGTACGGCTTCGGGCTGATTCGCGAAATGGAATTGCAGCAGGAGGCCGGATTTCCTGCGCTGAAAGTGATCCAGCACGCGACGTCTAATAACGCGAAGATTCTGGGGCAGGAAGGGAAGATGGGCAAAGTGCGGGCCGGTTATCTGGCGGATCTGATCGTCGTGAACGGGAACCCGGTGGAGGATCTGAAGGTTCTTTATCCTACGGGAATCGAAACATGGATCGACGGCAAACCAGTGCATGGCGGCGCGGTCGAATGGACCATCAAGGATGGGATTCCGTATCACGCTCCCGCGTTGCTGAACGACGTCAAGGAAATGGTCGCGAAGGCGCGGGGGCAGAAGGGGACGAATGGCGGGAGTTAAGAAGAAATGGCCAGTGGCCAGTGGTTGGTGGCCAGTCCTGACGGTTTTATTCGCGGCCTCGGCTTGCGCGCAGAATTGGCCTTCGTTCCGAGGACCGGGGGCGCTGGGAGTAATGGAACGGGCGTCGACACCTACGTCCTGGGATATCGAAAAAGGGCGCAATGTCGCGTGGAAGCTGGATGTGCCGGGGCTTTCGCATTCGAGTCCGATCGTGTGGGGCGACCGAATTTATCTAGTCACGGCGATCAGCGACGATCCTAACTCGGTGCTGCAATTTCCGCTCAAAGGCGACCTCGACACACGCAGCGATACGTCGAAGCACGAATTTCGGGTGATGGCGATCGATAAAACGTCGGGGAAAATTATTTGGAACAAGCTGGCATATTCGGGCGAGCCTAAATTGTCGCGGCATCCGCATAACAGCTACGCCGCCGCGACGCCCGCTACCGACGGGAAGCACCTGGTGGTATTTCTTGGCTCCGAGGGATTGTATACGTTCGATATGGACGGCACCCTATTGTGGAAGCAGGATCTGGGCGTGCTCGATCAGGCTGCGTTCGATCTGCCGGAGTACAAATGGGGTTCTGCCAGCTCGCCTGTGATTTACCAAAACCTGGTGGTGGTGCAGTGCGATCAGATCCACGGATCGTTCATCGCGGCGTTCGACATCGGGACGGGGAAACAAGTATGGCGCGTGGAGCGGGACACGATTCCTTCGTGGTCGACACCGGGGATTTACGAGGGGAAGACAGGAGCGGAGCTGATTGCGAATGGCGCCGAGTCGATTCGAGCGTACGATCCGCTGAACGGGAAGGAGCTGTGGCGCATCAAGGGGACGTCGATGATTTCGGTGCCGACACCGTTCGTGGCGCACGATCTGATTTTCTGTTTTACGGGATATTCACGCTACATCCAGCCGATTTATGTGGTGAAACCGGGGTCACGCGGCGACATCACGCCGCCGAAGGACGCGACATCCACGGAGCACGTCGCATGGACCATGCAAAAAGGCGCCCCTTATCTGGCCACTCCAATTGTCTACGGCGATTATCTGTACGTCGTGCTGGGTAACGGAATCCTGACCTGCTATCGCGCGGAGACGGGCGAGAAAATCTGGTCGCAGCGTCTCGGCAACGGCGGATACTTCACATCGTCTCCGGTGGCGGCGGGAGGGAAACTCTATTTCGCGAATGAAGATGGCGACGTTTACGTGCTGAAGGCCGGTCCAGTCTACGAACTGCTGGCGCAGAATCACTTGGGCGAAGTGCAGATGGCGACGGCGGCGATCACGGGGGATATGATTCTTTTTCGGACCCAGCATCACCTTTTGGCGTTGAAAGAGTCAAAATAGAGAAGTGCCCGTCTTCATTCCGGCTCCCTCTAAATGACTCCTTTCGACTTTCGTTCCCGTACCCGAGTCCTGTTTGGCGCAGGCGAGTTTGCACGCCTTGGTGAAATTGCACGTGAGTTGGGCGGCACGCGCTGCCTGCTGGTAGCCGATCGAGGCATGATCGAGGCGGGCTACGTGCAGGAGGCGACACGCACGCTGAAGGCGCGCCGCATGGAGGTATTTGGTTTTCACGATTTCGAAGTGAATCCAACCAGCGAGATGGTGGAGGCAGGGCGAGTTTTCGCCGCGCCGCTTGAGATCAATCTGATCGTCGGGTTGGGCGGCGGCAGTTCCATGGATTGCGCCAAGGGCATCAACTTCGTGCTCACGAACGGCGGCAATATGCGGGATTACTGGGGTTATGGGAAGGCGCTGCGATCCATGCTGCCGATGATCGCAGTGCCGACGACGGCGGGGACGGGAAGCGAAGCGCAGAGCTACGCGCTGATCTCCGATCCGGAGACGCACGTGAAAATGGCTTGTGGCGATCCGAAGGCGTGCTTTCGCGCGGCGATTCTGGATCCGAAGCTGACTGTTTCGCAACCGCCGGCGGTGACCGCGGCCACCGGTTACGACGCCATTTCGCACGCGGTGGAAACTCTGGTGTCGACGCGGGGGAACGCATTTTCAGAATGTTTCTCGCGGGAGGCGTGGAGATTGTTGGATTCAAGTTTCGAGCGCGTTCTGACTCATCCGGAGGACCTGGAAGCTCGCGGAGCGATGATTGCCGGCGCGCATTTCGCCGGTCTGGCGATCGAGAACTCGATGCTGGGCGCGACGCACGCCTGCGCCAATCCGCTGACGGCGCACTACGATATTCCTCACGGCGTGGCAATCGCGCTGCTGCTTTCGCACGTGGTCGATTTCAATAGCGAGGTTGCCGGGGAGCGCTACGACGATCTTTATCGCGGCGATCTGACGGGCCGTCTAAGCGATCTGGCGGAGATGGCGGGTCTGCCGCTTTCACTCAGGGAGGCGAAGGTTCCCGAGGAAGCGCTGCCACGGCTTGCCGAGGAAGCGAGCGCTCAGTGGACCGGTAAGTTCAATCCGCGCGTGTTCGATTCGGCGGCGGCGTTAGAGATTTACCGATGCGCGTATTAGTGGAAGCATCCCCTCCCTCACGGTCGGGGTTCGGTGCCGGGATTGCGGCCTTGCTTTTCATAGCTTGCTTGCTTCACGGTGAGGACTGGCCGCAGTTTCGCGGGAATCCCAGCTTAACCGGGGTCGCGACCTCGTCCGTTCCCAAAACGCTGAAGCTGTTGTGGACCTTCGAGGCGGGGGAGTCGATCGAATCCTCCGCGGCGATCGCCGATGGGACGGTCTACGTTGGTTCGCAGAGCGCGGAGTTAATCGCCGTCAATCTCGCCGACGGCACGTTGAAATGGAAATACAAAGTGAAGGACGGCATTGGCGAATCCTCGCCCGCGGTATCGGACGGGGTCGTCGTGGTTGGAGATTTATCGGGAGTGGTGCACGGCGTCAGCGCGAAGGATGGGAAGGGTATCTGGACGTTTGCCGCCAGCAGTGAAGTGAAGGCATCGCCGGTGATCGTCGATGGCAAGGTCATCATCGGATCGTACGACGGGAATCTCTACGCGCTGGGCCTCAAGGACGGAAAAGTGGCGTGGCAGTTCCGGACCAACGGGCCGGTTCACGCGACTGCGAGCGTCGCAGCCGGGCTCGCCTACATTTCCGGGTGCGACGGGGTGCTGCGCGGCATCCGAATCTCGGATGGGAAGGAAATGGTGCAGATCACCACCGGCTCCTATACGGGAGCATCCCCGGCGCTGTCCGCGGACTCGGCATATTTCGGGACATTCGATAACGTTGTGCTGGCGTTCAATCTCAAGACGAAGAAGGCGCTATGGCATTATGAGAATCCCGCGCGGCCGTTTCCGTTTTACTCCTCGGCCGCAATCATCGGCGGGAAAGTGATTCTCGGAGGACGGGACAAGTTCGTGCATTGCCTGGACGCGAAGACGGGAAAGGAATTGTGGAGCGTGCAGACGCGCTCGCGGGTGGAATCGTCGCCAGCGATCGTCGATGGGCGGGTGTATGTCGGGTCGAACGACGGACGCTTTTACGTGCTGGATGTGGCGAGCGGGGCGAAATTGTGGGAGTTCAACGCGGGTGCGCCGTTGTCCGCGTCGCCAGCCGTTGCTGAAGGGCGAATCGTGATCGGATCGCAGGACGGTAAGCTGTATTGTTTCGGCGGATAGGTCGACTGGAAAAATCGTTACTGTTCCACTTTTTGTAAAGGCTTTGCGGGCGCGGCGCTGGTGGAGGGGCCGTCGACCTCGGGAGCGAAGGGTTTGTCGTCGGCCGTGGCCTTGCGGACAGTCATTTTCCCATGCTCGGTTTGCAGATTAATGACTGGGCCGCCGGACGATCCGCGGATAGATCCGCCGTTGCCGTTACGTTCCGTGTGTAACGGGGCGCCGAAGTCGGTGTAGGTCTCGCCGCGCGCGGTGATTCCAGTCAGATCGAACTTGGCGGCCGGGGGCAGCGACACTTCGACATCGCCGAAATGAGCGTGGACGTCCATTTTGGCGACCGGGAGTTTTCCGGGGCGCAGTTCGATGTCGCCGCGCTCCACTGTGAGTTCCAGAGAGTTTGTAAAATCGCTGATGTGCACGTCGCGCGAACGGGTGGTCAGGCGGATCGGACCGATCAAATTGGTGGCCGTAAAATCGCCCAGAGCCATGCGCACCTGGCCGGGAAGTTTCTCGATGTTGAGATCCGTCTGCTGGCCGTTAAAGCGCAGAGGCTTCGAGATGTTGCGGAACTGAATGACGCCTGAATAAGTACCGGCGATGGTGACCTGGCCGTCGATATCCTGTAACTCGATATCGGCGCCTCGGCCCTTTAAATCCAAGGGCCCTTTTACATTGACTGCGCGGACGATATCGCTTTTGCGCAGATCGATCTTCACTTCGCCGCCGATATTCTGGAGCCGCACGCCCGCGTTATCGGAGACGATCTCGACATTGCCGCTGATGTCGTTGACGTCGAAGTCGCCGGTGCGGCCGTGCGCTTCAACCGTGGCGCCTTTCGGTACCGTGATTTCCATCTCCTCGGTAATGCGTTGGCTGCCGGAAACATGATCCTGATTGGTGTGGATCGTAATTTGATTGGTATCGCCGGTGATTTCGAACTGCGAGTCCTTATTGGCGTTGTCCGCTCCACTCTGTTCCAGGCTGCGGATGCTTTTGTGACCCGTGACCTTGACCGAGCTGGAATCGATGCCGGTGATGCGGGCGTTGCCGCGAAAACTTTCGATAATTACGCGCGGAGCTTTGGTGGTTTGCGTTTCTCCCGCGATCGGATATTCGAAGCTTTCTCCGAACATATCGATACCGCCCATGGTGATGCCGCTGCGAGGCCACCAGCTTTCAAATCCGCGCACGGTGTGGACGCTCAAGCCAATCATGCAGAGAAAAACAATCAGGATCCATTCGCCGCCGGACATGCCGCGCGCAGGAAGCTCTCTTTCCGTGGCCGCCCAGAAGAGAATTTCCGCGAGCCGCAGCACTCCCCACAGGATCAGCAGCGTGGGCCAGTACCGGGCGAAATAATCGACCAAAGCCAGATCCGGGTACATGTTCCGGGCCAGAAACAATAGCCCGATACCGATCAGCAGCAATGGCGCGACGACGGAAGCACGCTTCATGTGGAAACCCCTTAAGATGTACGAGCGCCGGACCGCTCCATTAACTTGAAAATCCCGAAGACAATTAACAGCACCGGCCAGGTGCGTCCAAAGCTGACGGTGCCGAAGTGGTCGATCGACAGCAGCACGCCGAGCGTGATCAGCATCACCGGGCCGCGGACGGCGCAGAGGAATCCGGGGGTCATTGCGTCCCTCCCTTTTCCGACGAGCCCGACATGCGCGCATACAACATGTAGGCGCCGAGAACGATTAGCAGAACGGGCCAGTAGCGGATGACGCGCTCGATCTGGAAGAGGTCCAGGTTATTGAGCAGGAAGATCACGCCGAGGACGATCAGCAGAATGGGTGCGATCGGGAAACTGTTGCTGCCGCGCATTGGGAAGAGGCTGGAGAATTCGTCGACGACCAAGCCTTGCTGGCGGCGGCGGGCGGTATGATGGGCCTCAAACGCCATGTAGAAAAAGAAGGCGGCGAGCAGCAGGCTGACCAAAGGCTCGAATCCGCGCGCGGCGTCGTTGGCGAGCACGCTGATGATCAGTCCGACGATCACGACGTGAACCAGGCCTTTCGCATACTGCCCGTTGTAGATCGCGCCGACGCCGGGAATCAGGCCGAGGACGAAGGCCACGCCGGGCGAGGCGTCATGATTCACGATCGGGGGCGGAATCGCCGCTGTATAGGGCGATGCGTAGGGCGGTTCAGGGACTGGTCCGGGAATCGGAATGGGAGGTACAGTCTGTTGCTGCATAGGGATGTGCTCCTGGCAATAAATAGTTCCGTGTGCGTTCCGCACCGTCATTTCATCGAGTGGCTTGCCGCATGCGCGGCAATATCCGACGACCTTGGGTACCGCCGGAGGCGTGTCGAGCTTGACGACCTCCGGATTCACGCTGGCTGGATTCGCGTCGGCTGGATTTACGTCGGCTGGATTACCTTCGGGATTCATTTTGATTTGGGCGACGAGGATGCGGGGGCCTTGCTGCTGGCCGCGTCGCTGCCATCGTCGCTCCACTCCTTCACTCGCGACTCGATCTCATAGACCAGCCGCAGACTCTCGTAATATTTCACGCCCCGCTGCCAGGTGCGCGTCGCGCGATCCTCAGCCGCGGTCCAGATCTTGACCGGATCGAGATCGGCGGGCGTCAGGTGCCGGACTTCGATTCCTGTAATTCGCCCCAGCATCGCGAACGAGAGGAGCGTCATCGCCATCCCCATCGCATAGCGGGGCTGCAACACCGGCTCCAGGAACTTGCCGCCGAGGCGATTGCCGAAAATCCGCCGCACCCATGACGGCTTCACTTCCGTGTGGCTGGGGCCGCTCGAGATCTCAAACAAAATGCGCGTGACCAGTTCGGGTGGAGCGGTCACGTCCGAGACGCGCTCCATGAATGTTACCGCGCCCGCTGCGTCGCGAGCCAGTTCCTCACACGCCGCGCACGAGGACAGGTGGCCTTCGAGCGCGGACTTCCCGTCCGCGGCGAGCGTGCCGTCCAGATAATCGGCGAGTAAGATTTCGACGTCGGCGCAATTCATAAAACAGTAGCCAGTAGCCGGTAGCCAGTAGCCAGAATGCCGAGGAGGGTTTGTTCCCGGCTACTGGCTACTGGGTACTGGCTACTTCTTCTCACATCCGCCTCCGCAGGACGCGCGCCAGTTCGGCGCGGCCGCGATTCAATCGTGATTTCACCGTGCCCTCCGGCACATTCAATACTTGAGCGATTTCCCGATATTCTAACTCTTCGAGATCCCGCAAGATGACGGTCTCCCGCAATTCCGGCGACAATTTCTGAAGCGCCCCCTGCAACAGCTCGCTGGCCTCGCGACCGGCCACCAGGCCATCGGTACGTGCCGACATGGCGGTTTTCTCTTCGAGCATCGGCAACTGCTCCTCGATTGAATCGGTCGCCCGGTCGAGCTTGGTCCGCCGGTAATGATCGATCAGCAGGTTGCGGCTGAGCCTCGCTAACCATACGGTGAAGGAACCTTCGCCCGATCGGAAACTCTTCAGTGACCGGAACACCCGCAGGAAGATTTCCTGCGTCAGGTCCTGCGCCTCCTGATCGGAGCCCACAAAGCGGTAGCAAATCGAGTACACACGCCGGGTATGGACCTTTACCAGATCCTCCCAGGCGGCCTCCTCGCCTCCCAGGCACCGCTCGATCAGCTGGGTGTCCGCGTCCAAAAATGTGTCCCAGGGGTTCCTTCTGAAACCCTTCAGGGTGCCTATCGTGCTAATCTGACCAACTGTGGCTATGGCTGCCATTGTTTCTTCGTTCCGCGACCCAGAATATTACGTACCTGTAATGAGAACGAAGAACGATCATGAGAAGTTCGATCTACATTCTAGCCCACGTTTCCCGGCTTCGGGGCCGGTGGTAACCTTTTGACCAAAAAACACGTAGGGGCCGGGCTGGGGGTCGCCGCGATGGTGGCCATGGCCGCCTTCGTCGCGCATCGCTGGCGGACGTCGGGATTCGCCTGGAAGGCGTTCGCCGCGGCACTCGAAAATGTCGACTGGTCATGGCTGGCGCTGGCGCTGGCGTTGATCCTGGCGACTTACGTCGGCCGTGCGCTGCGCTGGGAAGTGATGCTCCGGCCTCTCAAGAAGAGTACCACTCTTTGGCCGATTCTTTCCGCGACCGTAGTCGGCTTTACGGCGGTCGTGCTGTTCGGGCGAGCGGGAGAGCCGGTTCGGCCTTACCTTATTGCGAAAAAAGAGGGGGTGACGTTCTCCAGCCAGGTAGCGGCCTGGGTGGTGGAACGGATACTCGACCTGCTGATGGTTCTAGTGATTTTCGGAATGGCGCTCTCGCAAGTTTCGCGCAGCGCGATCCAGCACGGGCCAAGGGTCAGGATCATCCTCGAAGCGGGTGGCTACACGGCCGGGGCGATCGGCGCCGCCTGTTTAGCGCTGCTGCTCGGATTGAGGCGATTCCGCGGAGGAGTGCAAAAGCGGCTGATGGACGGCCTGTCGTTCCTGCCGCTGGCCATGTCGGCCAAAATCGCGAAGGCTCTCGAATCGTTCGGGGAAGGCATGGAATCCATGCGCAGCGGCGCGCGGACGGCCCTGCTGGTCTTCTATACGATTGTAGAATGGTGCGTGATTGCCGCTTCGTTTGGATGCGTTTTTAAAGCGTTTCCCGCGACCCACGAACTGGGGCTCACCGACGTGGTCATTCTGCTGGGATTCGTCTGTTTTGGCAGCATCGTCCAGATTCCGGGCGTCGGTGGCGGTATGCAGATCGTGACTGTACTGATGCTAACCGAGTTTTTTGGCGTCACTCTGGAGGCAGCCAGTGGAATCGCTTTAGTCCTTTGGATCATCACATTTGTAGCGATTGTGCCGCTGGGACTGGTGCTGGCCTTCCGCGAAGGAATTCAGTGGCGTAACCTTCGCCATATCGAGCCCATCGCTACTGGAGGAGCAGGTACCGGAGCATAAGCGAGGTACCGATATAAACGTGACCTGTCCTTTTTGCAGCCACCGCCAGGACCGTGTGATCGACTCCCGCGAGTCGAAAGAAGGCGACGTCATCCGCCGCCGCCGCGAGTGCTTAAAGTGCGAGCGCCGCTTCACCACGTATGAACGAAGTGACGAAATCCCCTACATGGTCGTCAAAAGAGATGGGAGGCGTGAAAAGTTCGACCGGCAGAAGGTTCTCGAAGGACTGTTGAAAGCCTGCGAAAAGAGGCCGGTGCCGATGGCCAAGCTGGCCGAAGTGGTGGATGCGGTGGAATCGAAGCTTTCCGACACTCCGGACAGGGAGATGCCGACCTCTGAAGTGGGTGAGCTACTGATGAGACGGCTGGTGGCGCTCGATAAGATTGCCTACGTCCGATTTGCCTCGGTTTACCGCGATTTCCAGGATGTGGAAGCCTTTCTGGCTGAGCTAAAAGACCTACTCCAGCGGCGTATTTGAGGTTAGGGGGCTGAAATCCTGTAACCGATGGCTGGGGAAAACATCTTTTGAAATAGGGACTTAACTTAACGAAGGAAGCCTGTTATACTCGATTGTTGCCATTTGGAAGGTCGGGGACGAAGTGTGTTTTTGCGCATTTCATCTAAGTCCTTGCGGAACAAATGGTTACGAATCGGATCTCAAGCAATTGGTAGAAGATATTTGAAGAACCCCAACTCAGTGCTACCCTTTTCGGTGCGAAAGACGTTTACGCTGCGGCCGTGCGTGTGGCCATTCCGTGGTGAACAAAGGGAGGCGGCATGAGAGTGGGGAAGGCGGCGGCTGTGGACGAGTTAGAGGATCAATTCTCAGGCGAAAGTCATGAACCTCTCGGGCTTCCTTTCGACGAGGAAGCGAATTTCTTTCACCCCGAGGAAACCCATGATGGCGAAGAATTTCCCGCTTCGCATGCGCCTGAGGAGTCTATTTACACCGACGATCCGGTGCGCGTCTATCTGCGCGAAATGGGCGCGGTACCGCTGCTGACGCGGGAAGGCGAGGTGAATCTCGCGCGCCGCATGGAACGCGGCAAGTTGCGGATGCAAAAGGCGATCAGCCGTTCGGCGCTCGTGCAGATCCGCGCCGTCGAGATCTGCGACCAGATTCGCAAGGAAATAGAAGATTTAGACGCATTTGTCGATCTCGGGGCGGATCTTGAAGAAGACAGCGCCGCGTATGCCAAGCGCCGCAACGAAGTGAAGAACAAGCTTGCCGAGATCGTCTCGTCGCACAGGAAGCTGGTTCAAAACTTCGACAAAATGGAAGCGGTACCGGCCAGCAACAAGAAGCTCCGCCGCAAGTGGGTAGCCAAGTGCGCACGATCCCGGGTGGAGGTTTCGAAGGCCATTCGGAACGTTCCGTTCTACAATTCGCAATGGAAGTCCTTCGGCAAAGAGATTGAGCGCGTGGTGGACGAGTTGTCCCACCTGGATCAGGATCTCCGCAAGCTGGAAGGCCGTTCGAGTCAGACCGCTCAGGCGAGAGCCCGCGAACTGAAGCGCGAGATCCGCAAGCGCGAGACGACGGCTGGCTTAAGCCTGCCCGATTTGCGCCACACAACCTCCGTGATCCGTCACGGCGAGATTGAAGCCGAAAGGGCCAAGAAAGACCTGGTCGAAGCGAACCTCCGATTGGTGGTTTCGGTGGCCAAAAAGTACGTCAACCGTGGTTTGCATCTTCTTGATTTGATTCAGGAAGGCAATATCGGGCTGATGCGCGCCGCAGACAAGTTCGAATACCGGCGGGGCTATAAATTTTCGACCTACGCCACCTGGTGGATTCGCCAGGCGATTACCCGCGCTATCGCCGACCAGTCCCGCACGATCCGTATTCCCGTTCACATGAACGAGAGTATGAACAAGTTCCTGCGCGCCACTCGGGAGCTTGAAAAAGAGCTCGGCCGTGCGCCGACCAACGACGAAATCTCTCGCCGGATGGATATTCCGGTGGAGAAAGTCCAGAAGCTAAAGACGATTTCGCGGGATCCTGTCTCGCTTGAGACGCCAGTCGGCCGCGACGGCGAATCGGCGCTCGGAGATTTAATCGAGGATCGCTGGGTGGGCTCGCCCGTCGACGCGGTGATCGACACCAACGTCCGCGATGAAACCGCGAACATCCTCAAGACGCTTTCTCCGAAAGAGGAGAAGGTCATCCGCCTGCGCTTCGGCATCGGCTGCGAGCGCGAACACACGCTTGAAGAGATCGGCCAGGAATTCGACGTCACGCGCGAACGGATCCGGCAAATTGAAGCGAAAGCGCTGCGGCAACTGCGGTCGCCAGAGCGGGCCCGTCACTTGAGAGCATTGTTGGCGGCGCGGTAGGCGCGCATGCAGGCCCTCGCCTTCTGGAAAGCAGTGGCCATGGATGAATCGAACTTCCTCGAAGGGCTGATCGCGCTGCTCGCGGAGCACCAAATCCGCTATTGCGTCATCGGCGGGCAAGGTGTAAACGCGTATGCAGAGCCTCTCGTCAGCCTTGATCTCGACTTGGTGGTTGCTGTCGATCAGATGGAAGCAGTCGAGAAGTTGCTCGGCAGCCGTTTCCATCTCGAACGCTTTCCGCACAGCCTGAACGTGTCCGATCCAGGCTCGCAACTTCGCGTCCAGATTCAAACCGATCCACGCTATTTCGATTTCCCGTCTCGCTCGGTCGAGCAGGAAGTGTTAGGTTTGCGCCTGCCTGTCGCGTCGATTGAGGACGTGCTTAACGGCAAGATTTGGGCTGTCCAAGATCCAGAACGGCGCGCCAGCAAGCGGCGGAAGGATTTGCTTGATATCGAGAGATTGATCGAGACTCATCCACGACTGCGAAGCCAAGTGCCGCGGGATGTCATCGCACGGCTCGGCTAGACGTACTCGTCCGGGTCATAGAGTACCTCGTCAATCGTTTGACTTGCCATCGGATCGCCAGACTTGACCATCCCGGCATACTTCATGCATGGCTTCGCGCTGTTTGGCAAAGCCAAGTCTGCCACGATAGGATCTTCCGATTCCACTTTTTCAGGATATCAGAACCCACTAATTCGGCAGGAACTTATTCAGGAATACTTGTACTCTCGATCGCTCCTCGGATTCGTCGGCTTTCGAGGACAACGCAGAATTCCTTGAGTGACGCGGGCTCTGCGAACTCCCCCTCCCGGTGTTTCCGCATCAAGCGCTGAGGCGCATGACAACAGTGCCAAGCGCTGTTTTCGGCTACCTTTCGGGTCTAGCCAGCAAATCGAAAAACGGCAGACTTTCGATTCGCTTGAACAATGGAGACGTCTCGTCGATAAAGTCGGGATCGGGCCGTTTTTTCTTCTTTGTTTTTAGATCGAGGTGCTCGACACCCTGGGAAACCACGCTTCCGGAGCAGGTAAAGAAAGTCTCTCGAATGACAGATGCGTTGCCGTAGAACGTGTTAAGCAATTCGTGCATCTTCGCGAGCGTTCCATCTCTACGGAAGTAATAGGTCGCAAAAAGCGTCCAGTCCCCGGACTCACTTGAGAGTGTAAACGCGGCGACGATCGGTTTACCGTCTTCGAGGAAAAGGTTGGCAACGTTGCCTTCTCGATCCGTGCCCCCTGTCGTCCACTTGGGTTGCTCGGAGAATTCGCTTACAAAGGTGCGTTTAGGCAGAGTCTTCAAACGGTTGTCCAAGTCGCGGGAGTACGTTTCAATTGCGTCCCGCTGATTGCAGAGGCGAGAATCTCCTTGACGAACGCCGTGCGTGGACGTTTGGCCGCCGGCCCCAAATGCGAGGAGCGCAAGCAGTCCAGTTGTCACAAGAATCTCCATGCGGCGCTATTTCGCACTTGGACTCCAGAATGGTTCGACTGCAGCGACAAACTCCACCGGCACGTCCGAAATAAATGTCTTCAGCCATTCGGCGCAGTATTTCATGCCCGCCTGCTCGGACACTACGTGTCCCAGTACGATGAGTGCCTTCTTTTGGCCCGCAGAAATGGCGTCCTGAGCGTATTCGACCACTTCCCACTCGCGCGCCTCCCCAACGATGACGGCATCGATGTCGGCCCGCGCGAGCAGTTGGATTCCCGGGTCCCGGCTCGCGTATCCCCAGCTTGCCACGACCCGGCTTACGCTCAGATTCGGGTCGCCCACAACGCGCATCGTGCGGATCTTTAGACGTGACTGGATCTCCTTGGAGAAACGCTCTAATGTCACTGGCGGGAACGAGAACATTTTCGGGTTTTGCGCATCCGCGTTCTTCTCCCAGCCCAGTTCGAGAGCCATCCCCGTCGCGATGCCGTCGGGCTTGCGGGCATGCCAATGATCGTGGAAGCGGAAGACCACCATATTATTTTTCCGGATGAAATCGTTCTTAAACTGATAGGTCGAATCCTGCGCAAGCCCATCGGTCGTGTCCTGGTGCAGCCAGAACGTCGGCTCATGCGTGATCACGAGATTCTTGCCCGCGGCGGCTGCCCGCTCAATGACATCGAGCGTCGCCATCATGGTGGTCGCGATGCCTTTGACGGGAGTTTCCGCGTCTCCGGCAACGATTCTGTCGACAGTTTCGGCGCGCCACGGGACGCCGACGTTCTGTTTGATCCGCTCTATGATCTGACCCGCGGCCGGGGTGGCGCCCCGCAGGGCGAGGCCGGCTCCGGCGAATAGAAGGCTGCGGCGGGAAACGTTGAATCGATCCATAATTGCCGAAGATTATAGCACCCAAATCGTCCCAATCGACTCTAATCATTGGGGGTCGAAAATCCGCCTGATGTTGACAGAGATTGGTACAATTGAGGTGTCCCGAATGGCTTCAACCCTCCCCAGACCAGTGGCCGCACTCGCGTCGTCGTTGCTCGACCAGATCGGCAACACGCCGCTTATCCGGCTAAAAAAGCTTGATTCCGAGTTCCCAGGCGTCGAAATTCACGCTAAAGCGGAGTTTTTCAATCCTGGCGGCTCGGTAAAGGACCGCGCGGGCCTCAACATGATCCTCGACGGGGAGCTTTCTGGACGCCTGACGCGCGACAAGATCCTGCTGGACGCGACGTCCGGCAACACCGGCATCGCCTATGCGATGATCGGGGCAATCAAGGGTTACAGGATCAAGCTCTGCCTGCCCGCTAACGCCTCGCATGAGCGCAAGCAGATCCTCACCGCCTACGGCGCGGAGATGGTTTTCTCCGATCCCGCGGAGAGTTCCGACGGGGCCATCCGGCTGTGCCGGGAGATCTACGAAGCCGATCCCGACCGCTATTTTTACCCTGATCAATACAACAATCCCGCCAACTGGAAAGCTCACTTCGACGGTACCGCGGTGGAGCTGATGGAGCAAACCGCCGGCTCGATCACGCACTTCGTCGCTTGTATGGGAACCAGCGGAACCTTCATGGGCACCTCGCGCCGGCTGAAGCGCGACATGCCGGAGGTCCAGTGCATCTCGGCGCAGCCGTCGTCGGGTTTTCACGGACTCGAAGGTTTAAAGCACATGCCGACGGCGATCGTGCCCGGCATTTACGATCCGTCGATCGCCGACGATAACCTGTGGATCGAAACCGAGGACGCCTACCGCATGACGCGCTGGCTCGGCCGGAACGAGGGACTGCTGGTAGGCATGTCGTCCGGCGCGAACGTTTACGCGGCAACCCAGGTGGCAAAGAACATCGTCGAAAGAGGCGGCACAGGCGTTGTGGTGACCATTCTGGCGGATGGCGCGACGAAATACCTCAGTGAGCCATTCTGGAATGATCAAGATTGAACCCGGCGCATGGCAAATCATGGTTGACCATGCGCAATCGACGTTTCCCGACGAATGCTGCGGCGTCATGCTAGGGACTACCGAAGGCGATGCCAAGCATGTGACCACCGCAATCGCCGTCGAAAATGCGTACAAAGGCAAGCAGGAAGACCGGTATGAGATTCGTCCCGAGGATCTGCTCGCGGCCGACAAAGATGCGCGCGCGCAAGCACTCGACCTGATCGGCATCTTCCATTCGCACCCCGATTGCGATGCGTATTTTTCCAAAACCGATCTGGAAAATTCCTGTCCCTGGTATTCGTTCGTCGTACTATCGGTGAAGGGCGGAAAATTCGATCATGCCAACAGCTTCCGGCCGAACGCCGATCAAACCATTGCCGAGAAAGAAGAATTGATATGGCCAAAGTCCTGATTCCAACGCCTCTGCGCCAGTTCGCGGGCAAGCAAGATTCCGTCGAGCTCGAAGGCTCGACCGTTGGTGAAGTGTTGAGCGCGCTCACCACGCAGTTCCCCGATCTGAAGAAGCAGATTTTTAACGACGAGGGAAAACTACGCAGCTTCGTCAACGTCTACTTGAACGATGAAGATATTCGCTATCTCAAGAAAAACGAGACCGTGGTCGCCGCTGCCGATACCCTCTCCATTGTTCCCAGCATCGCCGGCGGCAGCACCGTGGCCGAACCGCCGGTGACCACGCTTTCGAAAGACGAGATCCTGCGCTACTCGCGCCACCTGATCATGCCGGAGGTCGGCATGGACGGGCAGATCAAACTCAAGAACGCGAAGGTTCTTCTGGTCGGCGCGGGAGGGCTCGGCGCGCCGCTTGGGCTCTATCTTGCCGCGGCGGGCGTCGGACGAATCGGCATCGTCGATTTCGATGTGGTCGATTTCACCAACCTGCAACGGCAGGTGATTCACGGCACCAAGGACGTGGGACGCAAGAAGCTCGACTCGGCGCACGACCGCATGAAGGACATCAATCCAAACGTGCATATCGATCGCTACGACGTCGCGCTGAGCAGCGAAAATGCGCTGGAAATTATTTCGAGCTACGACATGGTCGTCGACGGAACCGACAATTTTCCGACGCGCTATCTGGTGAACGACGCGTGCGTCATTCTGAAGAAGCCGAACGTTTACGGATCGATTTTCCGCTTCGAGGGACAGGCAACTGTGTTCGCGTATCCTGGCGGACCTTGCTATCGCTGCCTCTACCCCGAGCCGCCGCCTCCCGGACTCGTGCCGAGCTGCGCTGAAGGCGGCGTATTGGGAATTTTGCCCGGGATCATCGGCTTGATACAAGCGACCGAAGCGGTAAAACTGATCCTCGGCGTGGGTGAATCGCTAGTCGGGCGCCTGATGTTATACGACGCGCTCGCGATGAAATTCCGCGAGCTGAAACTGCGCCGCAATCCCGAGTGCCCCGTCTGCGACGATCATCCGACCGTCACCAAGCTGATCGATTACCAGCAATTTTGCGGCATTCCGCAGCATGCGCCGGAGCCCGAGTTCGTGGAAGGCGACATCATGCCGGCCGAAGTAAAAGCCAAGCTCGACCGCGGCGACAAATTTCTGCTGCTCGACGTTCGAGAGCCGCACGAGTATCAGATCTGCAATATTCCTTCGGCGAAACTGATCCCGCTCGGCGATTTGCCGAAGCGAGTGAACGAGCTCGACAGCTCGACCGAAATCATTGCCCACTGTAAGAGCGGAATGCGCAGCGCGAAAGCGGTCGACTTTCTGAAGCAGTCCGGATTCAAGAAAGTCCGGAATATGAAGGGCGGCATTTTAGCCTGGAGCGATCAGGTGGACCCCAGCGTGCCGAAATATTGAGCTTTGGGTCCTAACCAGTCGCCATTTTATTTTGTAGTACCCCAGCCGCCTCCGCCGGGGCTTTCGATGCGCAGAGCTTCGCCGGCTTTGATATCGAACCGGGTTTTCGCTTTTAGAGGAATCGCACGGCGGCCGCGAAGCAAGGTATTCTTCCCGGGCTTGCCCGCGGAGCCCCCGCCGAGCCCGTAAGGTCCGCGCTCCCGGCGATCGGAGAGTATGGTCACTTCGGCGTCGGCGAGGAAACGGAACTCGCGCACGATGGCGTCTCCGCCGCGGTGTTTGCCCGCGCCTCCGGAACCCTTGCGGATGCGATAGCTTTCGATGCGCAGCGGATACTGATGTTCGAAAGCCTCGATGGGCGTGTTCCAACTGTTGGTCATGTGGGTGTGCGTCGCGCTGTATCCATCGCCCCGCGGGGATGCGCCCATGCCTCCGGCGATGGTCTCGTAATAGGCAAACGCTTTGCCGGCGACATCCCCGCCGAAACTGAGATTGTTCATGGTGCCCGAACTCGCGGCGGGAATGCGATCGGGCGACGCCTTGGCCATCGCACCGAGCACGGTATCGGTGATTCGTTGTGAAGTTTCTACATTGCCCGCCGCCATCGCGGATGGGGCGCGCGCGGCGACCACGGTGCCTTCGGGCGCAATCACGCGAATGGGGCGAAGGATGCCGGCGGTGTAAGGAATTTCCTCTTCGACCAGGCAGCGGAACACGTACATGGTCGCGGCGAGAGCGACGGCGTAGTTCGCATTGACGGGTCCGGCGGCTTGCGGATCGGAGCCGGTGAAATCAACTGTGGCGGAAGCGCCGTCGATGGTGATGGCGACGCGAATCCACACAGGGCGCGCGGTGATGCCGTCGTTATCGAGGCAGTCCTCGAATCGATAGACGCCGCGGGGGAGCCTTCGAATGGCGGCGCGCATCATGCGCTCACTGTAATCCTGAAGCGATCGCATATTCAACGCAACACGCGGCGCGCCGTACTTGGCGACCAGCTCATGCAGGCGAACTTCGCCGCGACGGATGGACATCAGCTGCGCTCGCAGATCGCCTTCGCGCTCCTCCGGCGTCCGCACGTTTGCAAGAATCATTTGCAACAGCTCGCGATCGATCACGCCACCGCGCTGGATCAGAATGGGCGGCAGGCGGAGGCCTTCCTGATAGATTTCGCGGGCCAGAGGCATGGAGCCGGGGCTCATTCCTCCGACGTCGGCGTGATGGGCGCGATTGGCGAGATAAAACGCGGGCTTTTTAGAATGTTTTATAAAAACCGGCGCGACCGCTGTTATATCCGGAAGATGCGTACCTCCACGAAACGGATCGTTGACCAGCGCGACATCGCCGGGTGCGAGGTCGAACGTATCCTTCACGGCGCGTACGGACAGGGGCATCGCGCCGAGATGAACCGGCATGTGATCGCCCATGGCGACGGTTTCGCCGCGCGCATCGTAGACGGCGCAGGAGTAGTCGCGGCGCTCCTTGATATTCGCCGAGTACGACGTCTTTCGCAGAACGACGCCCATCTCCTCGGCGATCGACACCATGAGGTGGCGGAACAGCTCCAACTCGATTGCGTTCATTTGCAGTCTCCGATGTGGATGAGGAAGCGCGCGACGGCTTCCTTTTTTCCATTCACGATTCGTTCGATGAGATTAGTTGCCGACCCCATTGGCGCGGTCACGCTCCAGCGCTCGGCCGAGGCTCGCGCGGAGGTCAGGACCTTCGTGCTCTTCTGCTTGATTTCCCAGTTTTCGCCACCGGTCATGGTCGAGTACAGTTCTTGATGAGTGGCTTTACCCACGGAATCGTCGAAAACAAGCTGGCCGCCGGTGGCGGAATCGAACCAGAACTGCGCGATGGAGCCGAAACGGGTTTCCTCGAATAAAGGGCGCTCGCGCCACGATTTTCCACCGTCGGTGGTGAGCATAAAGAAAGGGTCCTTCGGGAGGGGCTCCACGCGATGGCCGCTTAGCCAGCCATGTTCGCCGATGAATTGAAATTGAGCGAACGCGGCTACTCGCAGGCGTGGGATGGATTCGGACCAACTCGCGCCCCCATCCTCAGTGGAAAGTAGAACGCCGTAAAGGGTCGTGGTTCCGGTGTGGATATCGCCCGCGACAAAGACGCGCGAGCCGACGGAATCGACCGCGGACACCTCGAAAAAAACGGGGCAAGGCCGATCCTCGGAACAGGTGAGGCCAAAGGTTTCTATGTCCTCCGGGGAACAGGCGTAATCGACACGCACCGGGGGCTGGACACGAGGTGTTTGCGCGAGAAGCGGAACGAGGCAGAGCGGGAGGAGGCAGGGCTTCACGAAATACTCACTGTACAATAAGTGTAGATGCCCGGGCCGCCCATTCCAGCGTCGTTTGAAAGTCTGGGCCGGCGTCCGTTCTCATTTTATCCGCCCATCGTGAATGTGGAACACAACGAATGGATTCTGTGTCGCGCCGACTGGACCGAATTTCAAGTAATCAACACTAAGACAAAAGCCGAGCTGAGCGTGCCGCGTCGTTTTGTGGGCGAAGGCGCATTGGTGGAAGAGCCCGTAATGATCGTTGGTCTGGTCAAGGAGCTGGAATATTGCGAAGGCGTAGTGCTGCCGCATGTGCGCCGCGTGATCGAGATGCCGCGCGCGGTGAATGCTACCGCGGCGCGACGCAGTGGATTAAATGTGGACCCGCCGCGAACCGCACCGGTAGTGGGAATCCGCATCGAGGGTAAGCCGAAATCGCGATTGTTGCGGGTTCTGATTGCAGCGGTGGCGGCGCTGGTTTTGGTGGGCGTCGTGGTGGTGATTCTGGTCCAGTCCGTGGTGCTTCCTCACAAGCATTCGGTCGCTAAAAAGCGGTGAAGCCAACGCGCGTAGGCGTGCTTGCGGGTGCGTTTAATCCCGTGACGCGAGCGCATCTGGCATTGGCCGAGACCGCGATGAGCGCCGTTGACGAAGTGATCTGCGTGGTGCCGCGGGTCTATCCTCACAAACATTTTCATGGCGCAGCGCTGGAAGATCGTGTCGAAATGCTGCGAATCGCTGGAGCAGGGCGGTATCGGGTCCAGATCACCGAAGGGGGTCTGTTTATCGATATTGCGCGGGAATTGCGCCGACCGGACAACGAGATCAGTTTCATCTGTGGTCGCGATGCGGCGGAACGAATTATCAACTGGAATTACGGCGAGGCCGGCGCGATCGATAGAATGTTCAACGAATTTTCGCTAATAGTTGCGGAGCGCGGTGGAATGTACGAAGCTCCAGAGCACCTGCGGCATCGCGTGCGTCACCTCGAGCTCGACGCAGACCTCAGAGACGTGTCTTCGACCGACGTGCGGCGGCGAATCGCGGCGGGCGAGCCTTGGGAACACCTGGTTCCCGCGTCCATCGCGGATCGCGTGCGTGAAATTTACGCGGCAGCTTGAGCGGCCACGTCGCGCTCGCCTTGCTCGACATTAACCCTGAGCAGGATCAGCAATCCCGCTACGAAGAAGACGACCAGCGAGAGAATCGCCAATCGAAAGCTTTTCGTGAACTGAAGCGCGAGGCCGAATACGATCGGGCAGATCCAGCTTGTCCCTTTGTCGGTGACTTCGTAGACGCTGTAATACTCCGCTTCCTGTCCCTTCGGAACAAGCTGCGCGAACAAGGAACGGCTGAGCGCCTGGCTGCCGCCGAGCACGAGTGCGACGATCGCAGCCATTAAGAAAAACGCGACCGTCGTCTTCACCCACATGATGTAGATCACGACGGCGATCCAGACGATGAGGCTGACGACCACCGCGCGTTTGGCGCTGGTCTTGGACGCGACCCAATTGAATCCCAGCGCGCCGAAAAACGCGACGAATTGCACCATCAGGATGGTGAGCGTCAATTGCGCCTGCGGAATTTTCAATTCATCGCTGCCGAATTGCGATGACAGCGCGATCACCGTCTGGATCGCGTCGTTGTAAAGCAAATAGGCGATCAGAAACACGGCCGTCTGCGGATACCGGCCAACCTCCTTAATCGTATGCGCGAGTTGCCGGACCGCGGTGGCTACCGCGTTTTGTCCGCGAGCAAGCCGGTGCGCCGGTCCGCGATTATGCAGCGCAATCAACGTGGGAATCGTGAACACAGCCCACCAAACTCCGGCCGAGCAGAGGCTGATGCGGACAGCCAGTCCTTCGGTGATCCCGATTTTTCCCGCACTCAGAAAAAGGGCAAGATTCAACGCAAGCAGCACGCCGCCGCCTATATATCCGTACGCATAGCCTTTCGACGAAACGGTATCGCGATCCCCGGGCGGAGCGATTTCCGGGAGAAACGAATTGTAAATCACCTCGGCCGCGCCGAAGGCGACATTAGCGATGACGAACAACAATCCGCCGAGCAGATAGTCGGAGCCCTGTAGGAAAAACATCGCGATGGTGGCAAGCGCGCCGAGATACGCGGTGGCTCCGAGCACCTCTTTCTTGCGACGGCCGTAATCCGCCACCGCGCCGACCATCGGGAGAAAAACGACCTGTAAAATGACCGACACGCTGACGGCGTAGCTCCAGAAACTGCGCGCGTAGATGGGAAGGCCGAAGGGATGCACGTAGCCGCCGGCATCGGCCGCGTTGCTGGCAAGCGCGGTGAGGTACGGGCCCAGGAACAGCGTAATGACAGTGGTGTAAAATGCCGAGTTGGCGAAATCATACATGCACCAGCCGACCTGCTCGCGCTTGCTGTAGTCCGTCATTTCTTGCCGGCCTCCGCCGCCATGGCCTGCAACTTCACGTAGTCTTTCTTGCCGTTGCCGAGGAGTGGAACCTTGTCGACATGAATCACGCGCCGGGGGATCGCGAACTCGGGCAATCCGTTCTCGTGCGCGGCCGCGAGCAGCCGGTCGCGCTTCAGGTCTGGATCGTCGGTGAACAAAACGATCGATTCTCCGCGCGTTTCTTCCTTGAAGGCGGCCGATGCGTGCATTCGTTTCGGCGATGCGGCGACAGCGATTCGCTCCACCACTTCGAGCGAAACCATTTCTCCGGCGACCTTGGCGAATCGCTTCAAACGCCCCTGAATCGTGATGTGGCGGCGCGCGTTCATGGTGACGATATCGCCGGTGTCGTACCATCCTTCGCCGAACTGCGATTTCGGCGGCTGCAACACTCCGGGCGCGCTCGCGAGAAAATATCCCATCATCACGTTGGGTCCGCGCACATGCAGTTCTCTCCCTGTTTCGATTCCTTCGACCGGCGCGAGCTTGCATTCGATACCGGGCAGCGGCTCGCCCACCGATCCGGGTTCACAGGAATTGGGCGTATTCACGGAAATAATCGGCGAGCATTCCGTGGCGCCGTAGCCTTCTAGAATCCTGATTCCGAATTTTTCGAAGTAAACGCGGCGCACTTCCTCACTGAGTTTTTCCGCGCCTGAGACGACGTAGCGCGTTTTATAAAAATCGTACGTATGGGCAAAACGGGCGTAATTGCCCAGAAAAGTGCTGGTGGCGAACAGAACGGTGCAATCGCGATCATAAGCGATTTCCGGGATCACGCGATAATGCAGCGGTGACGGATACAGGAAAATGCGCGCGCCGCTGACAAGCGGCAGCACCAATCCGGCAACCAGTCCGAACGAGTGAAACAGCGGCAGCGCATTCAGGAATTTATCCTGATGCGAGATTTGAATCACTGCCCGGGACTGCGCGCAGTTCGCCAAAATGGACGCGTGGCTGAGCGCGACCCCTTTCGGCTTGCCCTCCGATCCGGAGGTGAAGAGCACCACCGCCATATCCTGCGGGAGCGTGCGTTTCGTGGCTGCCCTGGGGAATTTCAGAGCGAACAAAATCAGCCACAGCTTATCGAGAATGCCGAAGTGCTTGCGTATATCTTCGAGATACATCACGCGCGCCGCTGTGAAATGATCCATCATCGCCGTCAGCTTCGCTTTCTCGATGAACGCGCGCGACGCGAAAATTGTTTTGATCTCGGCGATACGGCAGGCGTTCTCCAAGCCTTCGCGGCCGGACGTGTAATTGAGCATCGCGGGGACGCGGCGATTCGCCATCATGCCAATGATCATGGCGGCGGTGGGAGTCGCCGTGGGCATCAGCACCCCGACGCGTTCTCCTTCACTGGTCCACTTCGAGGTGAGGCGGCCCAGCGCCAGCGTCATCTTCAACAGGTCGCCCAGCGTTTCTTCCTTGCCGCGAATATCCTCTATAAATGGCCGTTTCTTGCCGAATAGTTTCACGGAGGCGAGTAGCGCGTCGGGAATGGTCGTCTCCTTGCGGGAATCGAATTCGGCAATCTGCATGATGCGGCGAAGTTCCTCGCTGGCCAGCCTGCGGCGGTCGCGCGCGCGTGGCGCATCAGGCATGGGAAGAGGCAGCGGAGCATGCATGGTCAGCGTGATTTTCGGAAACCAGCGCAGCGGAAAATCGGACGGCATGCGCGAGAAGTGCGAATGCACCGGACCCTCGATATGAATCGGCAGGACCTGCGCTCCGGACTTGGCCGCCGCGAACGCGGGACCGTCGTAAATCTTCATGCGGCTCCCGGTGACCGTGATGCGGCCTTCGGGAAAAATGACGACCGGGGCGCCGGATTCCAGCAGCGCGATGACTTTCTTCATTGCCAGCGGACTGGTGGAATCGATCACCAGATAATCGATGAAGGAGAGCAGAACTTTGAAATGCCATTTCGCGGCGATCTGCGAATGCACCAGATAGGTGGGCGCGAACGGAAGAAAGGCGCCGAGCAATAATCCGTCGATGAAGGACTGGTGATTGGCGACGATCAGCGTCTTGCCAACGGGCCGCGCATAGCCGATCAGCTCAGCGCGAAATAACAGACGGAGAATGAAGCGAATAATGATGCGCGCGACAGGGATCATGTTTATAAGGTGACTAAGCGGTGCCGGATCATTGTATCCCACCCGCTAGTCAGACGGCGCTGAGACAGACTGGAGATGTTGCAGAAAAACTCGCAGGCAGGCGAAATCGCCCCGCACAGTGCGCCCAAAGACCAAGCCGTTCTACATCTTTTCAAGTTGGTCGAGCAGCTGTACCATGCGCGGCGCGGCGTCGCGCTTTCCGCCGAATCGAAACTCCACGTAGGCGGACGTCAGGTCCTCGACCAGCGGCGATACCGCGGTCGGCGGCAGCACGCGGGCGAATTCGGAGGGTGTCAGCCAGGGCGGTTTTTGGATTCCCCTCCGTTCGAGCAATCCCAGCATGCGTTGATAGAGCAGCGTCGCATCGGACGCCTCGCCCTCCCCGCGCTTCAACCGGCGCACGCGCATCGCTCCACGCCACCCTCGCAAGGCGGCCGGGCCAAACAGTATGGCGGCAATCGCAATGAACAGCGCGAGGGCGGCGGCGGGCGCGTAGCCGGCGCTCCACTGGGCGCTGGCCCGTCCCGCATCGGCCAGCCAAGCGCCGGTCCGTTCGATCCAGTGAAGTTTCGCCCCGCGGCTGGATTGCTGCACGCGCGATGCGAGCGCGATTTGGCGGTTCAGATCGTAACTCAAAATCCAATCCTGCCAGAACTGCTCGGCCGCATCGAAGAATAAGCTGACGCGACTCATCAACGCGCTCTCGTAGGCGTTGGGATCGGGAGGCGTGGGGTCGTACGTCATCCATCCTCGCCCGGGAATCCACGCTTCCACCCAACTGTGCGCATCGGAGGCGCGCACCACTTGCCAGCCGGTAAGCGGATTGAAAACGCCGCTGGCGAATCCCGTGACCACGCGCGAGGGGATGCCCACCGTGCGCAGCATCACGGCCATCGCGGAGGCGAAATACTCGCAGTGCCCTTTTCTTCGTTCGAATAAAAAGTTTGCCAGAGGATCCTGGACCGTGGCTGGGAGCAAATGAAGCGTGTAGCCGTAATTGGTGCGCAGATATTTTACGATCGCCCGTGCTTTTGCGTCGTCGCCGTTCACTCCGCCCGTTGCGCCTTCGACAACTTCGCGCGCCAGCCGGAAAATTCGCACGTCCAGCTTATCGGGAAGCAACAGCAACTCATCGCGCCTGATTGGCGAAATCGGCTCGGGCGGCGTCGGCGGTGTGGACCACTCGTCTTCAATCACGCTTGAAGCAAAATATTTCAATCCGCTGGTCGGCACGGAAACGCGCAACGATCCGCCGGGGGAATAGCGCACCGATGGCGCGTTGATGCTGATCGATTGAACCGTTCCGGCGTAGAACAGGGTATCGAAGGACATCTCGCTCAATTGCACCTGGTAGGCGATCCACTGGCCGCGGCGTGGGGGGTGCTCCGATTTGAACGTCACCTGGTGCCGGTCCGACGATACGCGAATCTCTTCGCCGCCTGTCAGCGGGTTGTACCAGCGCTTGCCATCGAACTCCGTGAGCGCGGTGCCGCGCCAGCGTACATCGAGCAGTCCCTCGCCTCTTTCGTTGTGGATATGCATCACCGGCACGCTGCTCTGCTTGATCTCGCCGATTTGTCCCAGCATCACTTCATTGGAAAAACCGGGCAGATGATAGCGCTGCGGCACGAAACGCTCCAGCGCGGCGCGCGCGGTTCGCGGCAGAACGAAGAACAGCGCGGCGGTCATTGTGAGGATTCCGGTGAAGAGGAAAATCGCGAGTACGCCGGCACGGCGCGGAAACGCGCGCAGGCCGCTGCGCACGATGCTCCTGTGTCTTAGCGTCGACAAGCGAACCTCGCCGCTGGTGAAAGATGCGATCGTGAACAGCATGAACAACGCCAGGAACGCGAAGAAGCTGAGGCTGGTGGAAAGGATCGCGGCCGCCAGCAGCTCCAACCCGGCGAGTAATTTCAAGTAGGTGAAATCGCGCGTGGATCGCGCTGTCAGCACCTTGCATACCAGCAGAAAAAAGATGAAGTGCACCGTCGCCGGCAGGAAGTTTCCAGAGATATAAAAATAATCGAGCGGATAAAACGCGACGAAACACAGGGCCAGCGTGTCCGTCAGGCGGCCGGAGATCCGCACGTCGACGATTCCCGCCGCCATCAGCGTGCGCAGGCACAAAGCGGAGAGCGTCAGCACGGCGGTGGGCCAATCCAGATACCCCGACGTGGCGACCGCGAAATATCCGGAGGCCAGCATGCCCAGCAGGGAAAATTCGAAGAACCGCTCGACTGGTTTCGGCGGCGCCGATGGCGCAGGCTGGCCCATAGCTTATGCTACATCTAATAGGTGATCCTTTCGCTGTACCACGACCGCCCCGAGTCGGAATCCTCGTTCGCGCGCTTCGCGGAAGCATCCGTTCTGAAGAGTCTCAAGGCGCTGGATTCCAGGGCCCGGCGCAAGGGTTTGGACGCGCTCGATCCGTCCCGCGGCGCGCTGATTCCGATCGGTATGGAGGTCGAGGGCGGACGCGTAACGAAGAACGGCTACGGCGTTTTCGATCTGCCCTGGCAAGCCGAAGAGCATCCCGAGTGGCCCGGCAAAATCGCGCGAGAAGTGGAGGAAATTCGCGAGGGGATTCGCGCGGCGCATGGTGCTCCAGGAAAAAGCCTGCCGGTGAAATTTCTGATCTGGGTCGGCATGGGCGGCTCCTCCGAAGACAAGGCGATGTATCAGGCGGCGGGATTGTTGCGCCGCGGACCGCGGGTTTATATTCTCGATTCCACCGACCCGGTGAAGCTCGATTCCATCGTCGCCGATATGAAAAAGCGCAGTGGCCTCCCTGCCAAGTTGACGGACGCGGATCTGCTGCGGCGCACCTTGGTAATCGGGATGGCTATGGGCATGACGTCGTATGAGCCGGTGGTGAATCTGGAGAAGCTCGCTGCGATGTATGACGCCGCGGGGGTGGATTCGCGGCCCAATTTTTATTACATGACGCTGCCCGGGTCGCTGCTGGATAAGTTTGCGGCGCGGCGCGGATACCGGCGCGTGCCGCTCCAACTGGACGAAGGAAATTCCACCGCGGGACGCCACAGCGCGCCGATGAATAGAGGCAGCCTCTATCCGCTGGCCCTTGCCGGTGTCACCTTGAGCGCGTGGATGGAAGGCGCATTTCTTTCGGACGAAGAAGTCGGCATGGCGTGGAGGCTCGCGTCGTTCCTGCATGTCCAGGGCCTCACTCAAGGATGCGGGGGTCGCGATAAAGTTACGCTGGTGCTCCCCCGCGCGTGGGCCGGGGCGGGGATTTGGACCAAGCAGGATTTCGAGGAGAGCCTGGGCAAATCGGTCGAGTACGGGTTGAAAATCGTGATCGATGAACGCGTGCGTTTAAAAAATTATCGCGCGCCGAAGGATCCGAAGCAGGACCGGGTTTTCTGGTGCGTGCAGATCAAAGGCGCGCCGGGCGGCTGTTCGGAAAAACTGGCGCTGCTGCGGCGCGCCGGGTATCCGGCGGCGTCGTTGACGGTTCCCAAGGACACGACGCTTTCGCGTTACATGCAATTCGTTCACTACGTGGTGTTCGGATTGGCGTGGCTGCGCAAGATCAATTTCGTGACCCAGCCGAATGTGGAGTTATATAAGTCGATTACGAACAAATTGTTTGCCGAGTCCGAACGCGTGACGGGAGGGATCGTCAAGACAAAGGACTGGCGCCAGACCGCGGAGACGCCGCGTAAGTCCGTGTGGCGCGGCCGCGTGACTCTGCGATGGGATCGACTACCGGAGAAAATCCAGGCGGAGGGAACGACGGCTCCGGCGATATATGCGGCGCTGCTGAAGTATTTCACTTGCGAAGGGAAATGCACTTATGGCGAGCTGACGTTTTTTGGCGATACTCGCTATTCGGCCTCGGGCCGGACGGCGCGCGCGGTGCTGGATCGCGCGGCGGAGAGGTTGTTTCATGCGCGATTGAAAATGCCGGCCGATGTGTATGAGGGTCCGGCCATGAATCATTCGTATCATGAAATGATCATCGGGCATGGAGGATGTTTCTCTACCATCGTGGTTGCTGAGAGCGTAAGTGACGACGGTCGTGCCGACTACCATCGCGCTCAGTATCTGGCCACGCAGATGGCGCTGGCCGAGCACGGGCGCGCCGTGGTTTCCCTCACATTGCGCGATCTTGAAGATAGTTCGCTGGCCGCGCTTGACGAATTTTTCCGCCAGGCCGCGACGCTGATCGGGCAAGCGAAATAGTATGGCGCGATTCCGGCCACCCTCTTCAAAAAACCGTGCGCAAACCAAGAACATACGGAAAACCGCGCGTGGGCTGGTTCCTTGCGTGGTGATCCTGATCGCCGGAATGGCCGTGATTTTTTTTATGTTTTTTGAACTGATGAATTCTGGAAAATAAATGAGAATCGACAAAAGAGACGCCGCTCAGATGCGGCCCGTAACGGTGACGACCGATTATTTACTGACCGCCGAAGGGTCTGTGCTGATCGAGGTGGGGAATACGCGCGTGCTGTGCGCGGCTTCGATTGAGGATACGGTGCCGGGATTCCTGCGCGGATCGGGGAAGGGCTGGGTGACGGCCGAATATTCCATGCTGCCGCGCGCGACCGCCACGCGCACCGCGCGCGAAGTATCGAAGGGCCGCGCCTCCGGAAGGACCATGGAAATTCAGCGGTTGATCGGGCGCTCGCTGCGGTCGGTGGTCGATACGGATGTGCTGGGCGAACGCAGCGTGATCCTGGATTGCGACGTGCTGCAAGCCGATGGAGGCACCCGGACCGCGGCCATCACCGGCGCCTACATCGCTATGTCGATCGCGCTGCGGCAACTGGTGAAGTTCGGAACGCTGAAGAAGTCGCCGATTCGGGATTGCGTGGCGGCGACCAGCGTCGGGTTGGTGAATGGCGAGGCGATGCTCGATCTCTGCTATCAGGAAGACTCGCGCGCCGAGGTCGATATGAACGTCGTGATGACGGGCGCGGGCCAGTTCGTCGAGTTGCAGGCGACGGCCGAGAAGGTGACGTTCGACGATTCGGACCTGGCCTCCCTGCTGGCCTTGGCGCGCACGGGAATCGGCGCGCTGATCGAGGTGCAAAGGAAATTCGAGATCGCGTGAAGATTCATTGCGCGACGTCGAATCCAGGAAAGTTGCGTGAGTTTCAATCCGCTGCGCCGGATTTTGAGATTGTCCCGCTCTCGCTGCCCGCCCCGGAAGAGACCGGTAAAACGTTTGAAGAGAACGCTTTACTGAAGGCTCACTACTATGGAGCGCATGTCGGCGGATATTTATTCGTGGACGATTCGGGAATTGAGGTGGATGCGCTCGGCGGCCGCCCCGGCGTGGATTCCGCGCACTACGATAACGACTGGCTGCTGAAACAGTTGCACGGAATAGAAAATCGCGCCGCGCGATTCGTGTGCGTGATTGCGCTGATGCGGGACGGCGAATTGGTGAAAATGTTTCGAGGAGCGGTGGAAGGCCGCATGATTGATAAACCTCGCGGTTTCAATGGGTTCGGTTACGATCCTCTGTTTTATTACGACCCGTTCGGGTGCACGTTTGGCGAGGCGGAACCAGAGGCGAAAATGCGCGTCAGCCATAGGGCGCAGGCGCTGGACCGGATGTTTACTTTTTTACGTAACGATTCCACTTGAGGAAGCCGATCTGCGTTTTCGCGTCGAGGATCTTGCCTGATTCTATGGCTTTGTCGAGTTCACGCGCAGTGAACCAGCGCGTCTCGATGCGCTCGTCTTCCATCGGTTTTTTCTCGCCGGCGGTCAATTTCGTGGCGAGATAGACCGTCATTTTTTCAGCTAGGAATCCTGGGCTGGCGTAAAAAACCGCTATCTTTTTCCATTTCTTCGCCTTATAACCGGTTTCCTCGATTAATTCGCGGCGGGCGGCTTGAAGAGGGGTTTCGCCAGGATCCAAACGGCCGGCGGGGAGCTCCCACAGGTACTGCTTCGCGGGCAAACGATACTGTCTTACCAATAAGATACGATTCTTTTTATCCACCGGCATCATCACAGCCGATCCGCCGTGGTGGACAATGGCGCGCTTGATTTCGAAGCCGTCGGGATCGAGGGCGGTATCTTGAGATACGGTGAAAATTGGCGTTTTAAGGATGGTTTTCGATGTAATTATGGTCATTTAAGGTCGATTAAGTGAGCGAATTCATGCACCGGAAGCGTGTTTATGACGTCCGAAGCCTCGAGCCAGCCCCGCCGGGCCATCCGGACGCCGTATTGAATATTGGCCAGATGTTTGGGGTGATGCGCGTCGGTGTTGATGACGAATTTGCAGCCCTTCGCTTTGGCGGCGCGGATCAGAGTTGCGGAAAGGTCGAGGCGTTCGGGGCTGGAGTTGATTTCGAGGTAAACATTCCTGCGGGCGGCTTCCGTGAAGATGAGATCGAAGTCGAATGGAAACGGATCGCGATTCAGCAGCAGGCGTCCGGTGGGATGGCCGAGCATTCGCAGGTGGGGGCATTCGAGGGCGCGCATCAGGCGGCCGGTCATCTCGGCCGATTCGAGATTCATGTAGCTGTGAACGCTGCCGATGACGAAATCGAGCTCTCCGAGCGCGTCGTTATCGAGATCCATTTCACCGTCGCGCTTGATATCGCATTCAATGCCAGAGAAGACGCGTAGGCCGAAGCCGGATTGATCCATCTCGCGGATCTTATGGGCGAAGGCGACGGCTCGCTTCTCATCCATGCCGTTGGCCATGGCGAGGGCTTTCGAATGGTCGGTGATGGCGACGTATTCATAGCCGAGGGCGCGGGCGGCTTCGACCATTTCTTCTAAAGTCGCGCGACCGTCGCTCTCGGTGGTGTGCATGTGGAGGTCGCCGCGAATCTGCGACTGCTCGACCAGTTTCGGCAATTTATGAGCGGCGGCGGCTTCAATCTCGCCGCAATTTTCGCGCAGCTCCGGCGGAATCCAATCGAGGCCCAGAGCCTGGTAAATGTCTTCTTCCGTCCGGCGCGCGACAACCTCGCCGCCATCGAGCTTGGCGAGGCCGTATTCGTTGAGCGTGAGGCCCATTTTTAAAGCTCGTTGGCGAAGAGGGACGCTGTGTTCCTTGCTGCCGGTGAAGTATTGGAGCGCCGCGCCGTAGCTTTCCGAACTAAGAGCGCGGAGGTCGACCTGCAAACCCTCGTGGCCGAAACGGACGCTGGCTTTGTTCTCACCTTTGCCGAGAACCTCTTGAACCTTTGGATGAATTACAAACTTTTCCAGGGCGGCGGGAGCGCCCACGCCGGTGACCAGAAGATCGAGATCGCCGACGGTCTCCTTACCTCGGCGCAGGCTGCCGGCGGGAGTGATTTTGTCGATACCTTCGATCGTCGAAAGATACTCGGTAAGCTCGTCGGCCGCGCGCTGGGCGAAATTCAGCAGGAAGCGGCCCTGGCGCTGGCGATAGGACGCTATGGAGCGGAGGACTTTTTCTTCGAGCTTCGCGCCCATGCGCGGAAGATCGCGGAGTTTTTGTTCGCGGCAGGCGCGCTCCAGGCTGTCGATGGAGTTTACATGGAGCTGCTCGAACAGAATGCGAATGCCCTTGGGCCCGAGGCCCTGGATCTTGAGAAGTTCAAGAGCGGAGGCGGGATATTTTTCGAGCATCTCGTCGCGACGCTCGAAGCTGCCGCGCCGCTCGATTTCCTGAAGGACGGCGGCGATGCCTTTTCCAATGCCGGGAATGTCGGTGACTTTGCGCTCGGGATTTTTGAGAATCGACGAGATGGATTCGGGGTGGCCTTCGATGACCCCGGCGGCGTTGCGATAGCTGCGGATGCGGAAGGAATCCTCTCCAGCGACTTCCATGAGGTCGGCGGTTTCATAGAGGAGGGTAGCGATGGCGCGGTTTTCCACTTACTGTTAGTGTCCTATATTCGGAGTTTGAGGAGCCGCCGGTAGTGCGCTAATTTCGGGGTGCCCTCGGGAATGTTATTGCTTTGATTTGTACGGGTTTGGCTTGTTGTCAGGCGCCTGCGCCTTAGCGAGGTCCTTTGATCGAAATACAACGGTAATGTAGGAGTTTGGTCCCCCGCGTGCCGTTAGTGTGATGGTTGCGCCGTCTGGCATGCTCCATACTGCAACGGTATCACTCCATTTTGCACCAAAAGCATTCTGAACCGGCACCGTGTCAATCTTCGTCGCTGCTCCGTATGCGTCCCTCAGAAATCCCATTTGTTCAGGCAACTCGTCTAGCGAGTATCTCGCGATCAGTTTTTGTAATTTTCCATCGGCAAAGGCCCACGTGGAATCCTTTCCCTTTGGATTTAGGCTGTAATCGCTGTAATCACCGAGGCCAGTATCTCGGATCAAAGAAAGGTCGCGACACTCTTCTTCCTCGCCTCGCGGCTGTTCGTGTTTCCGGCAAAGGCCAGCAAGGTCAACGTGGGCGACCGCTATCCATTCACTGAACGTTTCCCCGATTCGATGTGCGCCGATACGTGTAGCCGCTGCGGGTTGATTCTGTATCGCGATCATAGGACTGCCCGTGGTCGCTGTCTGCCCGGACAAGGAAATGGCGAGCGCGAGCACTATGAACGCACCTAGTAGGGCTGCGGATTTCATGCCGGGTCCTCTTTCCTAAAGGAAATCCTACCATGCTTGACGCTACGATAGATCCCGAACTATCCGCGACTTTCCAGATAGCATTGGTCGGTTGTGAGGGTCTTGTGGTCGGCAGCGATCGCAGGGCGCTCTACGTTGATGGGCGTGACTGGCCTTGTTCAAACCCCAGAACCGAAGAAGTATTTTTTGAATGAAAGGCAGTCTCTTGCCTGGTTCGCATCTGGATGTGCGTTGACGAAAAAGCAGCAAACATTGCTTTCCGTTCCATCCCTATCCGACAACGGAATCTACAAAATCGCACCTGGGATCGAAAAGGCGCTTCTCGAGGGGCTGTATCCTTCTGAATTAGGGGGTATTCATTCGATGCGGATTCGGGAGTATACATGGAAATCAAAACTCCAAAAACATATTGAGGAGCACTGGAAACCTGGCGAATGCTTTACCTTTGCTGGGGATATCTCCAAACTTGAAGAAGACCTAGACCTCAAGAAGTGCTATCCGGATAACCACAACATTCAACACAAACTCTACGAGATTATGTTTCAGCTTCGAAGGGACCGTTTTATCGAATCTATTGAGCCCGGAAGGTATTGTAGGCTGTGAACGGCGTCAACGCAGATATCAGACACTACCAGCCGCCTGGAAAGGCGGCTGCCGGCTAAATAGCCCGCCCCACCCTGCTGACGTCAGGAGGAGTGGGGTTCGACGTGGACCAGGACGTCCTCGACCCACTCCACATTGTTCTTAATGGCGATGCGGACGGCGGTGGCGATGTCATGGGAGGCGCGGACGGTCAGCTCCGGATCGACTTCGAGATGCAGATCCACGTGATAGCGCAGGCCGGTTTTGCGGGCGAAACATTTCTCGATGCCGAGGGCGCCGGGGACGCTGACCGCGACACGGCGGATCTCGTCCATCCGGTCTCCTTCAGGCATGGTGTCCATCAACTGCAAGGCGGTTTCGCGGACAACGCGGAGGCCGAAGAAGATGACGAAGAGGCCGACGGCGAAGCCGCCCCAGTGGTCCGCGGCTCGCATACCAGGGATGTAAATGGCGAGACCGACGGCGATGAGGGCGACGAGGCCGGAGCACATATCGACCGCATCATTCAAGGCATCGGCGGAAAGGGCGACGCTGCCGGAGCGTTTGCCAATGCGCATTTTCGAGATCCAAAGGACGGCTTTCAAAGCGATGGCGCCGATGAGGGGCCAGAGGGCGAAGGCCGCAGGGGTATGTTGATCGTTGCGTTCCGCAAGGGCTCGCCAGCAAATGCCCGCGCCGGCGATGGCGAGGATGGCTCCGATGGCGAGGCCGGAGAGAATTTCGAAGCGGCCGTGCCCGTAGGGATGATCGTCATCGGCGGGCTTGGCGGCGACCCACAGACCGAAGAGCACGAGGCCCGACATGAGGATATCGGCGGCGGATTCGAAGCCGTCCGAAACGAGTGCGACCGAGCGAGCCGCGAGGCCGACGGTGATCTTGACGGAGGAGAGGGCGACGCTGATGGCGATGCTGACCATCGCAGCGCGGCGGGCGGTTTGTTCGAGGCTCCTCACGCTTCAGATTACAATGTTTCGCTGAGCGCCCCAGAAGAATGCTTGCGCGTCCGCTCTTCAGTCGGGAAGAGTGAAGCGGAAGGTCGATCCCTGTCCGAATTTGGATTCGACCCAGATCCGCCCCTGATACCGTTCCACGATCCGCTGACAGATAGCCAGTCCAATGCCGGTACCCGAATACTCCTCGCTGGTATGCAGACGCTTGAAAAGTCCGAAGATTCTCTCCCTGTACTCGGAATCGATGCCGATGCCGTTATCGCTGACAGCGAAAATCCAGTGTCCATTCCCGCGCTCGGCCGTGACATGCACGGTGGGCGTCCGGCCAGGGCTGCGGTACTTGATGGCATTGCCTAGGAGGTTCTGGAACAACTGTTGCAAATGCGCCCGGTGCACCCGCAGGGACGGTAACGGATCGGCGGTGATTCGCGCGCCGGCTTCCGAGACCGTGCCTTCCAGATTGGCGAGAGCGGTTGCCAGGGCCTCCCCGGCGTCAGCCGGTTCCGCGGGCTTCTCGAATTTCGTCACTTGTGTATAGGTGAGGAGATCGCGGACCAGCATCTCCATTCGGGTCGCTCCGCCGCGCACGAACGTCAGGTATTCCCGGGCTTCGCTATCGAGCGCAGCGCCAGAAGCGCTCGCCAGCAGCTCACTGTAGATCTTGACGCTACGCAACGGCTCCTGCAGATCATGGCTCGCGGAAAAGGCGAACTGCTCAAGGTCCTGGTTGGCGCTGCGAAGGTCGTCCTCGACCCGTTTCTGGTCGTCGATATCGGTAAAGGAACCGAACCATTTCACAATGTTTCCGTCCGCATCGCGCACGGGAAGCGCGCGCCCCATGAACCACCGCCAGCGATTCCCGCGCTTGTCCCAGAACCGATACTCGATACTGAAGGGTTTCCCGGACTGGACGGCGCCATACCAGCCCTCCCGGCATCGTTGGACGTCGTCAGGATGTAGGATTGGCTCCCAGCTCCGGTCCCCAAGGGTGTCGGGGTGGAAGCCGGTGAATTCATACCAGCGTTCGTTGTAGTAATCGAAGTAGCCGTCGGTACGGGCGGTCCATACGATCTGCGGCATCGCGTCCGCCAGCTGCCGGAACCTGGCTTCACTGGCGAGCAGCGCCGCCGCGACGCGCTTACCTTCTGTAATATCGCGGGCGATTTTCGAGACCCCGATAATGTTTCCCCGTTTATCCTTCACCGGCGAGATCGTCAGAGAGATATCCAGCAGTGAGCCGTCTTTGCGCTTCCGGATGGTCTCGAAGTGGTCCACGCGCTCGCCGCGCTTCAGGCGGCTCAAAATTTGTGGTTCCTCGTCGATGCGATCGGCGGGGATGAGAATCGTGACGGGCTTCCCAATCACCTCGGCGGCGGTGTAGCCGAACAGGCGCTCCGCGCTGATGTTCCAGCTAGTGATGACGCCGTTAAGATCCTTACTGATAATGGCATCGTCGGAGGAATTCACGATCGCGCCCAGCAAGAGGGCGGCCCGCTCATCCCACTTGCGTTTAGTGATGTCTCGCGTGATCGCGAGCTGGGTGCAGGTTCCGTCGGAATGGCGAAGGGGCGCGGCATGTGTCTCCACCTGACGGCGCGCGCCCGACAGCCCGACGATGTCGAATTCCAGGAAGCCCTTTTCGCCCTGGCAGATTCTCTCATTGAATTCGCGAAATCTGTGCCGGTCCTCGGGTGCGATCAGGTCATAGACGTTCTTGCCGATCACGGCGGCGGAGGAAGAAGCCTCCACCATGGCCAGCCCGGCTGAGTTCATGTGCAGCAACGTTCCGTCCGACGCGACCATCTTCACGCACTCAGGGGTGGTATCGATAATCGCGCGGAAGGTTTCATTGGCTTCGATCTCGGCGGTTTTGCGCTCTGTAATGTCCACCAGCAGGTTGATGCCGCCGACAATCCGCCCTTCGGGGTCGCGCAGGACGCCGGGATGCGGCGTGAACCAAAAGCGCGTGCCGTCGGGGCGTTCGGCGATACACTCGATGCCGGCGGGTACCTGCTCTCCCCTCAGCGCGATCGCCATTGGGCAACGGTCATGAGGCAAAGGCGTGCCGTCCGGACGAGACATCTTCCACGTCACGGACCACTGGTCCGTCCCAAGGACGGGCGCGCGGCCGGAAAGCCTGGCGGCGGCGGGGTTGAAATACGTGAGCCGGCCTTGCGCGTCCGTCGTGTAGATCGCGGCCGGCAAGGCGTCCACCATCCGGCGAAAGACGCTGTGCGCTTCGTCGCCGCCGATCAGGGAATCCGCGAGCATTTTGACTTCACCGGCAGTCACGCCGCACCCCCTGAGTCGAAAGGGCACCCCAGAGTGAGGCGGACCTCGAACGGCTTCGTCGCAGTCCTCATGGCATTCACAAGCTCCCGGTGCCGGACTTTTGCTCCTTTTTCCGCCAGCGGCCGCTAGTCATGGCGAATTGGCGAACAGATATATTGCGCCCGGCGTTCCGCACGCCCTAGTGAGATCCCGTAACACTCCCAAACATTACAACATAAGTGGGCGGGCATACACCCGGTAAGGATATGGTTCGAGCGGGTTCGAAAAACCACGGATAAAGTATAGAGGGATTTGGTCGGGCTGCCGGGATTTGAACCCGGGACCTCTTGCACCCCAAGCAAGCGCGCTAGCCAGGCTGCGCCACAGCCCGAAACAATGAGTATAGCAGCCAAGGCCGTCAGAACTTCAAGATATGGTCAATTAAGCCTCGATCGGCGCACCAATATTGCCGATTATGGCCATTTTAGAAGCTCCTCGAAGACAACTTCAGGTCTGAAATCGCTTCCAGCCGCAGCGGGTCGTTGGCGAACAGGCCGAGGGCATATTCGGCGCCGATCGTCAGGCCGAGCAGGCGAGCTCCGGATTTTTGCAGCTCGATGTAACCTTTGCTCCCGACCTGGCTTTCATGGCAGTTCATCACCCCTTCCCACTCGCTGAGAACATCGCCGATATCGACGACGATATCGGGTTTTTGAAGGTGTTGCGTGATGTTATAAAAAAACAGGTTGGCGATGCGATGAACCGGGAGCGCTTTCAGTTCCTCCAGTCCTCCATAGCGCGCGAAGCGGCAGGCGTCGCGAACCAGCCTTCCCGCCGCCGCGTGGTCCGGATGCTGATTTTCCTGGGGATGTGGAGCGATGACGATCTCCGGCTTTATTTTTCTGATCTCGGCGGCGATCCGGAAGGCATTTTCAGGCGTGTACTGCAAACGGCAATCGCCCGCGAAGTCCAGAAAGTCGACGCTGGCTCCCATGAGTTGGGCCGCGTTTCGCGATTCCCGCTCTCTGCCTTCCGGTGTTCCGGCCGAGCCGGCTTCGCCGCGCGACAGCACCAGCAGGTTGACTTTGTTGCCCCGTTTTACCTCTTTCATGAGAATCGGCGCGCAGCCGAATTCGATGTCATCGGGATGCGGGCCGACCGCCAGGATGTTCATTGACCGCAGACTTCCTTGTAATATTGCTCGTACTGAGGAATGATCAGGGAGGTCGAATAGCGCGTCTCGGCGGAATGCCGCGCCGCAGCTGACATGCGCCGATAAAGGGCATCGTCGGTGAGCAGCGAGACCACTCGCGCGGCTTGCGCCGCAATATCGCCGGCCGGTTCGAGGAATCCGTCGATGCCGTCCGAGATCAACTCCGAAACTCCTCCGACGCGGGTTGCTACCGGCGGCAGTCCACAAGCCATCGCTTCGAGCGCGGCCAGTCCGAACGCTTCCATTTCGCTCGGCATCAGGAGGACATGATGTTTCGGAATCAATCTCTCTACGTGATCCTGCTTGCCGAGAAACGAAACATGCGGGTCGAGTCCCAGTTCGCGGGCCAGCATCTCCGCGGGGCCGCGCTCCGGACCATCGCCCACCATGACGAGATGAGCGGAGGTCGATTTCAGAACCTCTTTCAGAATGCGGACACAATCCAGCACCCGCTTCACGGGTCTGAAATTGGAGAGGTGGATCAACCGCTTTTCTTTGGGCTGACGCTCGGGATCGGGCTTGTACAAATCGCAATTGACGAAGTTGTGAATTACACGGATCTCGTTCGCGACGCCGAAAACTTCCTTCGTTCTCTCCTGGAGATACTGGCTGATGGTGGTGATGCCGTCCGATTTCTCGATGGAAAACTTGGTGATGGGAAAGTAGGAGCGGTCCGCGCCCACGAGCGTAATATCCGTCCCGTGCAGTGTGGTGACGAACGGTAGCCGTCTCTGAGTGGCCGTCATTTGCTGCGCCAGAAGAGCGGCGATCGAATGGGGGATGGCGTAGTGCACGTGCAGCAGATCGAGATCGTAGCAGGCCGCGACTTCCGCCATCCGCGACGCGAGCGCCAGGCAGTACGGAGGATACAAAAATAGCGGATACGCGGAAACTTCAACTTCGTGATAATGAATTCTAGGGAGGCCCGGGTCGAGTCGAATAGGATTCGCGTAAGTAATAAAATGGACCTCGTGGCCGCGCGCCGCCAGTTCCAGGCCAAGTTCGGTGGCGACAATGCCGCTGCCCCCGTAGGTGGGGTAACATGTGATGCCGATCTTCACTAGCAGCAGGTTAACATTTCGATGTCGGACGAACCCAGCCCGATGAAACCCGTGGTTTTGCGCCGCGTCCAATAATTAAGACCATGCTTGCCCGCCGATACCTCAATGCCTTCGCGTTCTCTCTCTTAATGACAACACTTCACGCCACTGATCTGAAAGACGTTGAATACGCACGGACGGGGAACCTCAGTCTTCGATTCGACGCGCGCATTCCAGATGGCAGAGGGCCTTTCCCGGCGGTGATCCTGGTGCATGGAGGCGGTTGGGTCCGGGGCGACAGGAATGGTGTCGAGCCACTGTTTGAACCGTTATCCCATGCCGGGTTTGCGTGGTTCTCGGTCAGCTACCGGCTGGCCGTCGATGTCTTGAAGGATCCGAAGGCGGCGATGAGTCAACTGGGAGCCGCGGAAAGCGACGTCCGCCGCGCCGTGGCTTTCGTGAAGGAGCACGCGGCTGAGTACCGTGTCAATCCAAACAAAATTGCCTTGATCGGCGAATCGTCGGGAGGGCAGCTCGCGGCGATGGCGGCTCTTCGACCCGATCCGGATGGAGCGGTACAAGGAGTGGTGGCGTTTTATAGTCCGACCGATCTCGCGACTTTGGCTCGCACGTCCAGTTGGATTCCCGATTCTGTGCGCGACGCGGTGAAGGGAACGTTCTTCGATACTTTACTCATGGCCGGACTGACACAGTTGTCGCCGATCAATTGGGTGAGCCCGGCCGCGCCGCCTTTTCTGCTCATTCATGGAACTGACGATAATCTGGTGCCCTTCGCGCAATCGGAAAGATTTTGTGACAAGATGAACGAGTCGAACGTGGCATGCGAAGTTTATCCGGTGAAGGCCGCGGGGCATGGCATGCGGTCCTGGGAATCCTCCCGGATCTTTAATTACAAAGCACCCATGATTCGATGGCTGCAGCAAGCCATCGGGCGGCCATAGACCCTATCGGGAGACTTAGTTTAGGTCGATAAACGGTCTTAGGGAAATCTTTGCTGGAGAGCTGTATTTGATCGTTCGAATCAAATGGACGCCGATCCCGCGATCCAGGCGGCACGAAACCAAACGCATAGCCCGGCCCAGATCGGGCCTGATGCTCGGCGTGCTGATGCTCGCGCCCGGCCTTCCCGTCTCGACAATCGCGGATGTGCCGCCCAGAGCGGCTGTGCGCCGCGAAGCGCCGCGACCCGCCCCAGAGGAAACGCTCACCGCGTTCATGCGCCGGAAAGATTTCGCCAAGCCCTATCATTTGCCGGAGATCATGCAAGCGGCGTCCGAGGCTTCCATTCCTCCCTCGATGATCGTTTGCATCGAGTTTGTCGAAAGCTCCGGCGGGAAGCATTACGATGCCGATACCAATAATCCGCTCGGATGGAAGAACGGCAAAGCATCGTTTCCGTCGGTTCGCGCGGCGATTCTTCACGTTTCCGCTGAACTTGGGTCCGGGCGCTGGTATGCCGGGAAGACGTTAGAGGAAAAACTGCGCGCATACAATCCGCGCCCGGCGTATTCGGTAAAGGTGCTGGACTGCATGCGCCAATTTCGCGATTGACAGCGCGATTAACAGTTATGATGAGTCTCATGACTCGTCGAGACTTGACCCTGCTGTCAGCGGGCCTGGTAGCTTCCATCGCCAAGGCGCAGAAAGCGGCCCCCGCTACCCTTCCCAGCAAGACGTATCGTTTTGAAGATCTGGTCCTGAAAGGGACCTCCCGCGCGGTGTTCGACGGCCTAACGCACTCGGGATTCCACGTGGATCTTCACGAGACCGAGCTCGCTCCTGGCGCGGCGCCACACGCGCCTCATCGTCATGAGCATGAAGAGATGATCATGGTTCGCGAAGGCACGCTCGAAGTAACGATTGAAGGAAAAGTGGCAACTGTCGGTCCGGGCGCTGTCGTCTATGCCGCGTCGAACGATCTGCACGGCTGGAAAAACGTCGGCACAACGAAGTCGCAATACTTCGTGATCGCGCTGGGCCGGATGGCGTAGCTGATCATGTGATCGCTCCGGTTATACCGTCTTGCGATGTAACGATCTTCCCGCAGGGACATCTTAGAGGATGCAATTAAGGTTTTGGCGCGCCGGGGCCACAGTAGAAATCGGTTCCGGCAACTTCGAGGTGGACGTGTTCGTCCCCTTTGGTAACAACCGTTCCGGCCTGAAGCGAAGAGAGGGCAAAGACGCCGGGAACGATGCACTGCGGCGCTTCTCGCCATTCTTGCATCGCGAGAGGCATACAATAAGGGCTGGTGAAAATCTGTGAGAATCGCTGAATTCTCAGGCGAGTGGGAAGGCCGGACGATCGATGGCGCGTTTCCGCTTCGTCAATTTCTTGGCGCCGGTGAAAGTAGCGCGGTTTTTCTCACCACCTATGATGCGCGCCCCGCCGCGATCAAGCTTGTATCCACCGAACCCCAGAGCGCGGACGCGCAACTGTGCCGATGGCGCGCCGCCTCCAAGCTCTCCCATCCCAACCTGATCCGTATTTTCAGCACGGGACGTTGCGATCTGGACGGCATCGCCCTGCTTTACGTCGTGATGGAGCATGCCGAAGAAAATCTTTCGCAGGTCTTACCGGATCGCGCTCTCGCCGCCGCCGAAACGCGCGCCATGCTGGAGCCCACGCTCGCCGCGCTTGATTATATCCATCGGCAAGGCTTTGTCCACTCGCGTTTGAAACCGTCCAATATCATGGCAGTGGACGACCAGGTAAAACTTTCGAGCGATGGACTCTGCCGCCTGGGGACTGATTGTGGAGACCCCCCCAGTCCATACGATCCGCCTGAACGCGCGACCGGGATCACCCCGGCGGGAGATATCTGGTCTCTCGGCATGACTCTGGTCGAAGTTCTGACGCAACGTCTGCCCGCGGGCGGCCTCGTGCCGACGCATTTGCCGGAGCCCTTTGCCGCGATCGCCCTCCATTGTCTCGAGCGCAATCCCGAGGAACGCTGGACCATTCCACAGATTTCACTGCGCCTCGGGACCCCGGCCCCAACGGTGATTCGAAAGAGGCGCTACGTCGTACCGGTTGGAGCGATGATTCTTCTGGTGCTCCTGATTGTTCTGGTGGTGGGCGTGATCGTCAAGCGTTCGGATACCGGCGCGCCGCCGGCCGCCCCTCCAAAGGAAGCCCCGGTAGAAGCCGCGAAGCCGCCGGAGCCGGAGCCGGTGAAAAAGACTGTCCCGGTAAAGCCGCCCCGCGCAACCAAGGCTCCTGAAGCCGATCCGCCGCAGTCCGTAGCGGCCGATCAGACCCAGCCGATGCCCGAAATAACAGAGCAGGCCCGGCGCACGATTCACGGCCGCGCGGTTGTCGACATCACGGTCGATGTCGATCCTTCCGGCACGGTGACCGATGCGAAGCTCGACCATTCGGGCAGTAAATATTTAGCGGCGAGTGCGTTAAAGGCCGTCCGCCAGTGGAAATTTAAGCCGGTCGGCGTGGACGGTCGCGAGGCCGCTCAGCAATGGCGCGTACGTTTCGAATTTCGTTCCACCGGCACGAAGGCGCAACCGCAGCGCCTCTCGCCTTAACCCGCGTCATTGTTTTTCACTCGCGTTGGACGCCAAAGCCGCGTTGGCTCCATGAAGAACACCGCGAGACCAGCCATCGACGCGACATTCATCGCGACGAATGTTCGCGCCGGGGAACTGACTCGCTTGAGCGGAAATTTTTGGGGGACGCATCCGTCGATCGCCGCGAGCAGAAAGAAAATTCCCTCCACGCCGAGCAGCGCCCAACGTGCTGAGGACGCCGGCAGCAGCAACGTTCCCACGATCATGAGCAAAATAGCCCACGGTAATACCAGCCGGCTGAACTTATGCGAGAGAAAGTGGAACCGCATTCGATTGCCGGGTGCAAACAGTTGCGGGAATCGTGCGAACGTCTGCCATAGGCCAGCCAGGTTGCGGAAGCGGCGCCGGAACTCCGTGCCGGCCATCGCGGGATCGTCGATCGCGATCGCTGCCGGATCGAAAACTACGCGGTATCCCTTAAAAAACGCCATTAATGGAAGTGCCGCGTCGTCGCTCAGCGTGTCCGGGCGCAGCGGCATCGCCAACTCGCGGCGCATCGCGTAGACACATCCCGTGGTGTTAAAAATCGAATCGATGCGGGTCTGCCGCTGGCGCGCCCACACTTCGTAGCGCCAATATAAATCCATGTTGGTCTGTTCGCCCGCCTCGCCCTTCCTCAATCGCATTTCGCCGGTGACGGCGCCCACGGTCCGGTCCGCGAAATTGGCGACCAGATGGCGCAGCGCCGCGGGATCCAGCGATTGCCGCACATCGGTGAAGAACAGAACGTCTCCCGAGGCGCGTTGGAACGCGAGATTTAATGCGGCCGCCTTGCCGCCACGTGGCGCTCGCAACAACTCCACGCCGCGATTGGAATACTCCAGGACCATCGATTCCGTTTCGTCCGTCGATCCATCCGACACCATGATGATTTCGAGCAGGTCTTTCGGATAATCGAGCGCCAGAATGGTTTCGAGCTTGGCCCGCATATGCGCCGCGCCATTGTACACCGCCATAATCAGAGAAACAGTGGTTTGGTAGCTCAGATCCTTGCGCACCGGCGCAGCCCGCTTGAACGGCACGACGGCCAGCAGCAGTGGATATCCGAACAGAATGTAGAACGCAACGGCCGCGCCAGAAATCAGAACCACCATCCCAGCCGTCATGCTCTAGCCTGTGGTCCGGGCGAAAATCGAGGCCACCAGAATATCGAGATCGAAACTGGGCGAGACATGTTTGATGTAGTACAGATCGTATTCCAACTCGACCGACGCCTCGAACACATCCAGATTGGCCCCGTGAACCTGCGCCCATCCCGTCAGCCCAGGCCTTACCGCAACGCGCTGGGAATAGTAGGGAAACCGTTCGCTCAATGCCTCGCGGAACTCGACACGGCTGGGACGCGGACCTACCAGCGACATCTCTCCGCGCACCACGTTGAACAGTTGCGGCAACCCCCGTAATCGCACCCGCGCCAACCATCGGCCCAGTTTGGATCTCGATTGGAACCGCAGCCGGTCGAACGGAATGCCGTGTAATCCGACGGCGCGGTAGCTCTCCAGCAGTGGCTCGGACGGCGCGGAGATCTTCAGCGCGATGGCCGCGCACAACAGCACAGGAGCCGCGAGCACCAAAGCGGTCAGCCCCAGAATATTTGAGTAGATCGCCTGCATCGCCAGATTTTGCCGCTTCGGCGCCATATCGCCGTACAGGAAACGGACCGGCTGCAGGTGGCGGCACGATACGCGTTGCAGAGTGGATTCAAAAAATGCGGCCGCGTCGACGATCGCGACGCCATGGAAGCGTAGATCGAGGAGCGCGTTTGCAGGAAAAGATCCCCCGGCGGCAACCTCGCCCACCACGATTTCATCGGGCGCTAATTCGTTCGCCAGCGCGTGCAGATTGGCGGGAAACGGCAAAGGCCCCAGTACCTCGTATCCGGCATCGGTCGCCGCGAGTATGCCTCCGATTTCGGGAAAGGCCACATCGGAACCCAGCAATAGCACTCTCTGCCGGCCCGGGAAATTTGGAAAGATCAGGCGAAACAAGAAAAACCAGACCACCAGCAATAGGCCGCAGAGCGCGCTGCCGGCAAATGTCTCCGCTAACCCGAGCAGCCATGCAAAACCGACGTAGCTCAGAAACGCTTCCAGCATAAAAACGGCGCCGAGCGAAAGCGAAATCTGTTGCATTCTCTCGAATTCGGAGCCCCCCAATTGCAAGTGGGCGAACTCGAGGACCAAGATTACGCAGAATATCGCGATCGCGAGCGATCCGAATGAAGTTACCGGATCCACTTCGAGGGCAATCCGAAATTCGCTCGAAGGCAACAGGAAAGGCGCCGTCAGAAAGGCGGCGCCCACCACTAGGACATCGCCAATCAGCAGCACCCTGCGGCAGTTTCGTTCCGTTGTCAACCTGGAAACAAGCGGCAAACCGCAGTCTAACATTCTCCATCGGGTGCGGCGGTCCAAGTATCTTTATCGCCGGTTGACTGGCTGCTGGTTCCATTCCTCCAGCCGTTGTTCGAGCGCGCGCCTCAGAGTATCCAGAAATGGCGCGACCATCATCGGCAGCACGCCGGACTCAAATTGCCGGGTAAGCTCGAAGTAATCCCGATCGCCGAAGGGAACCCGCAGGGACCAGCATTCGTTCGACGCCGCATGAACCGGCCCCTGCTCCCTCATGCAGCCGCGCAGCGACAGCCGGATCGATGCGAAACCGAAATCCTGCGCGGCCGCCGACACTAATTGCCAGCACTCCTCTTCATCGTCGGCTTGCCCCATGTCTTCGGCCAATCGCTCCAGTCGTATCTGACCGCCCAGTGTCCGCTGCAATTCGCCGCCGAACAACAGGCGGCTTGCCAATCCGAACTCGGCGTACCGCAACTGCCGGATGCCCAGCCAGACAACCCCGCATACGGCCACCATCACCGGTCCAAAATAGCGCCCGGCGTGCGGCGTGGTCAGCAGCAGCGCGAAGGCAGCCGCCATGGCGCAAACCAGGTACAGGACGAGCACGGCGCGGCGCGGAGTCAGTCCTCGATCGATCAGCCGGTGATGGATGTGGCCCCGGTCCGCCGAGAAGATCGGCTGATTGCGAAGAAACCGGCGCAGGATCGCGAGGGAAACGTCCAGCAACGGAATCGACAGCGCGAGCAGCGGCACAGTGAGGCTGATCAGCGCATCGCCCTTTTGGGTCCAAACCGCGCCGAAGCAGCCCAGCAGGAACCCGATCAGCATCGCGCCCGAATCGCCCAGAAATACCGTCGCCGGATTGAAGTTGTAACACAGGAACCCGATTAGCGCGCCAACGAGAGGTACCGATACCGAGGCCAGCGCCGGAGTGCCATGGAGCAGCGCGGCAGCCAGCAAGGTAAGCGTGGCCACGAGCCCCATTCCGGCGGCCAGCCCGTCCAGCCCATCCACCAGATTGAAGGCATTCGTGCATGCGATCAGCCAGAACAAGGTCAGCGGAAGTCCCCACCACGCGCCCGCCCCCACCCCAGCCACGCCCAGGATCCGCACTCCTGCCCAATACGCAAGGCCTGCCGCGCCCAACTGGCCGATCAGTTTCTGCCATGGTTTCAGACCGATCAGATCGTCAATCAACCCCGTCGCGAAAATCAGCGTCGCGGCTGGCGCAAGCTTCTGGATCAGCGGAAGGTATCCTGTTAGCGCCGCCGGGGCATGAGGCCAGGGATACAGGGCGATCGCGTACGAAAGGAAAATCGGTATGCCGCCCACCCTTGGAATTGGATGGGCGTGAATCTTCCGCCTGCGGTCAGGCTGATCGACAATGCCGTAGGATCGGAAAATGTCCCGGAAAATCGGCGTAAGCACCAAGCACGCTAGGAACGCCTTGAGCGCCAGCCAAAACAGCTCTTTCATGGCGATAGCCTTTATTTTCAATGTAATCGGCGAAAGAGTCAAGAACGTCGCTTCTTGGCCGATAAGAATCGCATGTTGGAGCTCTCGTTCGCCTATCTCATCTCCGCCGCCCTGATCGCCGGTCTGGTCTTCTTAGCCGTCAGAAATCGGAACCAGGGATGGCGCAAGCAGCGCGGCGGTTGGCAGGAGGTTCAGGCGACGGCGGCTATCGCAGCGTTCGAGGCTAGTAAAGCGGCCGCCCCCCTTGAGCACTTCAACGATCTCGTCCGGCTACGGCAGTCTCTGGCTCACGATACCGAGAGAGTGCCAGTGGAATCCGTCAAGCGTTAAAAGCGGATTTGTTACCATGGCTTGTGTGACTCCAGGGACCAGGATTTCGCTCCTCTCCATTGCCGACCCCGAGTCGGCGATCCAGGGGCGGTTGCTCTCTCTCGAAGGAGGATACGCCGAAGCGTCGCTTGATGGTGAAGCCCTTCTCAGCCGGGGCTCGTTAGTGGAGTTTCAAACTTCCCAGATCCTGTACCTCGGCGAAGTCGAATCAGGTTGGACCGAATCTGGTACCAGCCACATCCGCGTCCTGATTGAGCATTCCGTAGACCTCGAAAGAGCTGCGGCAATCAGCCGCCTGTGGAATACAGATAGCCCTCGCGAGGCCTAGTAATTTTTCGCGCGTTCCTTGCGGGGGCGCTGAGCGCGGCTCATTGCTTTTTGGCCCGCGAGGGATTGGTCGGCGGATGCGAGATCGTCTGTGTGGCTCAACACTTTCGCGATTGCCGCGGCGACGTCCTCGACGTCGTGTTCCTCACCGATGAGTAGGAATTGCGGCAGCCAGACTGCCTCGTCGTAGGCGGCGCGTTCGGAGATGGGGCAGTGGACTCCGCTGTAGTCGGCATCGCGCAACTGCGGGCTGATTTCGGGCGAGGCGCAAAACAGGGGGCTGCGATAGACGGGTTCGTAAAAGCGTCCGTCGCAGGGGATGCCTTCGGCTTCGAGCGCGGCGCAGAATAGATCGCGGCTGACGCGCGGTTGCCGGTATTGGAACACATAGCAGTAGTTGGTTTCGCGCGCGATCCCTGGTTGCGGCGGAAGGGGACGCACTCCGTCCATCGAAGCGAGCGCTTCACTCAATCGCTTGCCGCCGCGGGCGCGCTTCTCCGAGAGCGCTGGAAGCATCTCGAGTTGGCCCAGGAGTATCGCGGCCTGCCACTCCGTCATTCGATAATTCGACCCCAGGACGCTTTGCCGATACTGATCCGTGAGGCTGGCGCGGCCGCAGTTCACCTGCGATTGCAGATGTTCGAAATGCGCCAGGTTCGAAGTAACCACGATGCCGCCTTCACCCGCTGTCATAAGCTTGCTTTCCTGGAAACTGAAGCAGCCGAGGTCGCCCATGGAGCCCGCTCCCCGGCCTTGGAAATGTCCTCCGTGAGCGTGCGCGCAGTCCTCGATTATTTTGAGACTGTGAGTTTCGGCCAGAGCGATCAGCGCGTTCATATCCGTGAAGCGCATGGCGAGATGGACGGGAATAATCGCACGCGTACGAGGCGTGATCGCGCGCCCGGCCGATGCGACGTCGAGGCAATACGTGTCGGGATCGACGTCGGCGAAGATGGGGATGCCGCCGGCAAAGAGCACGGCGGTCGCGGTTCCATCCCAGGTATACGCGGGCACGATAACTTCATCGCCGAACCTGATGCCCGCGGTCTGCAACGCGGCGGTCAGTGCGATGGTCCCGTTCGCGATGCATAGAGCATAGCGTGCGCCGTGCAGCTCCGCGAATTTCTCGGCGAACTCCGCGGCGTAGCGGCTGGGCACGGGAAATCCGCCCCAGTGGCCGCTTGCGAGCACTTCTTGGATTCGCGCGGCATCCGACGGAAGATATTGCGGCCAGCGGGCGAATGGGGCGCGTCGAACCGGGTCGCCACCGAGGATAGACAGTTCGCTCATGATTTATTGTTGATTGAATTGCGTCGAGATGCGGAACGATTCGACGACGTGGCCGTCTTTTTTCACCGCGCGGCCGAGCAGATACTTCTTGATGGCGGCCAGATCCTTGGGGTCCCAATCGGAGCGATACTTCGTCATCGCCGGCTCGAATTGGCTCACATGCGCGGCGGCAGCGCTTAGCTTCACGTCGAGCACCTCGTCGATATTGACCCAATAGTTCGCGTCCTGTTGCGTCACATAAAAGTAAGCCTCGACTGGAACCTGCCACGGTTGCAAACCGTCGTGCAAGCGTTGGTTGGGGAAATAGAGGTGGAACTCAGCGGCGCGGATGGCGTCAAGAGTGTTGTTGGCGGCCATGCGGTGGTCGGTTTTATGCCAGCGGACGTATTCGGAGCCGGGATCGATCGTCATGACGACGTCGGGACGGTAGCTGCGGATTATCTTCGTGACCTGCTCCACCAGGTCGAGGGGGTTGGCATATTCGAGCATGCCATCGTGGAACTGGAGCCAATGAATATTTTCTTTTGGAATGCCCAACGCCCGGCAGGAATTTTCCTCCTCCGTCTTGCGGATGACCGCCAGGCGTCCGCTGGTCATGTCCGGATCGTAGGAGCCCTTATCGTCGTTGGTGTAAATGAAAATGTGAATATTATTCTGCCGGCGGGCGAGCAGCGCCAGCGTGCCGGCGCAGCAGAACGTATCGTCGTCGGGATGGGGAGTGAACAGGAGAATCGTTTTTTTCTCCAGCTTTTCGAGCTGCACCGGCTGCGCTGGCAGGAATGCGGCGGCCGATAGTAAAAGCGGCGTGAGTGAAAGGACTTTCATGAAGGAACCTCTCCAATTTTATATGAAACGCCTGTGCCTACTCGAAGCTCTAATCTCGTAAGGGGAAAAAGATGAAAAAAATATTCTTAATTGCAGTTGCGAGCGGTATGCTGGCCATCAGCGCGATGGCGGCGCAAGTCATCGTGCAAGTGGCGCCACCCCGCGTGGTGGTCGAGAGTCGGGGTAGGGCGCCTCAGCGCGGCTACGTCTACCAAAGGGGTTATCACCGCTGGGATGGAAATGCCTATGCGTGGCAGCCGGGCGTATGGGCAGCGCCGCCGCCTGGTCGCACCAGGTGGGTGGACCATCGGTGGGACCATCGCAAAGAGGGCTACGTATATACCGAAGGCCACTGGCGATAGACGGGATTTCGAGCGCCGCTCCACAATTACGCTGTCGGCGCTCGAAAAAGTCTGAAACAGCATAGCCCTCCTTGGCCTCCAGAATAATGAGGGAGGAAGTATGCTTAAGAAAATCGTATTGAGTTCGGTTGCCGCGGGCATGCTGACATTTGGCTTGTTGGCAGCCGAGGTGTACGTGAAAATCGCTCCGCCGCATGCGGTGGTTGAGACACGTGGACACGCCCCCGGCGAGGGGTACGTCTGGACCAACGGTTATCATCGCTGGGACGGAAACGTCTACGTCTGGGTTCCGGGCGAGTGGAGAAGGCCGCCGCACGAACACGCCAGATGGGTGGATCATCGCTGGGAACATCGCAAAGAAGGTTACGTGTTTGTCGAAGGCCGCTGGAAATAATCGCGACTTCGCGCGCCGCTCCGGCTAAACTTGGCAGATGCCAGAATCGCGGGGAGCGGCGCGTCTTTTTGTTCACGGTGCCACGATTTTCCTCAGCGCCTTTCTTCTTTTCCTGATTCAACCAATTTTCGCGAAGCTGATCCTGCCCTGGTTTGGCGGATCGTCGGCCGTCTGGACCACCTGCCTCGTCTTCTTTCAGACAGCTCTTCTGGCCGGATATCTGTACGCGCATTTGCTGACCAAACCCTGGGTGCACGCGGCTCTGGTGGGGATCGCGCTGCTACTGCTGCCGGTTATGCCCGGCGAGCGATGGAAGCCTGCGGGCGCCGGCGATCCCATGTGGCAGATTCTCGCCATGCTGACGCTGGTCTTAGGGCTGCCGTATTTCCTGCTGTCGGCCACCAGTCCGCTGCTCCAGAAATGGCTGGCGCGCGGTGGGTCTGCGCCTTACAGGATGTTCGCATTATCGAACGTCGGTGCGTTACTCGCCCTCGCGGCGTATCCGTTATTGATCGAGCCGCGCATCGCGACGCGCACGCAGGACGTCTGCTGGTCGGCCGGATTTGCGCTGTTCGCGGTGTTGTGCACGGTTGCGGCATTTAGCGCACTACCCGGCCGGGCGGGCGTCGCCGCACCCAGCGAGACTTCGGCGGCCAGTAACGCGAGCCGCATCCCCTGGCTGTTGTTAGCCGCGGCGGGATCGATGCTGCTGGTCTCGACCACGAATCAGCTCACCCAGAACGTGGCGGCGGTGCCGCTCTTGTGGATCCTTCCGCTGGCCGTCTATCTACTCTCCTTCATCATTTGTTTCGAGAACCCGCGATGGTACCAGCGCGGAGTGTTTCTGCGATTGCTGGCGGTCGCGCTCGCTTCGCTGGCGTACGCGTTGTACGACATTCAGGTGAGCGAAACGATTCCGGTTGCCATTCCTTTGTTCACCATCTCGCTCTTCCTTACGTGCATGTTTTGTCACGGCGAGCTGAGCCGCCTCAAGCCCGGCGCTTCGCAATTGACGTCGTTTTACCTGATGATCGCGCTGGGCGGCGCGCTGGGAGCGATTTTCACGGGACTCATCGCACCGCGCATATTCGCGGGAATCTACGAATTTCCGCTGTCGCTGGTCTTCGTCGCGGTGCTGGCGCTATGGCTGAACTTTAATGGCGGGTGGGCGCAGCGATTGCTATGGACGGCGGTGACGGTCGCGATGATTGTCGCCTTGGTCGAAGAGGTTCGCGGCTTCCACAAGGACGCGCTGGTGATGACGCGCAGTTTTTACGGTTCGCTGCGCGTGGTGGAATCGATCCGTGGCGGAGGCGAGACGCGCACGCTCTATCACGGCATCGTGCAGCATGGCGCGCAATATCTGGACCCGGCGAAGCGTGCGGAACCAACCACCTATTTCGGTCCGCAATCCGGCGCGGGCCTCACGCTGCGATTTTGTTGCGAGGGTCCGAAACGGGTCGGCATCATCGGCTTGGGCGCGGGCACACTCGCGGCGTATGGCAAGCCGGGCGATACGTTTCAGTTTTACGAGATCAATCCGCAGGTGATTGAACTCGCGAAATCGCACTTCACTTTCCTGGGCGATTCGAAAGCGACGATCAGCATTGTGACCGGAGACGCCCGATTGTCGCTGGAATGCGAAACTGCCCCGCCCTACGACGTGTTCATCGCCGACGCGTTTTCTGGCGATGCGATTCCGGTGCATCTCTTAACTCAGGAAGCCTTCGCGCTCTACCTGCGGCACTTGAAGCCGTCGGGGATTCTGGCGGTGCACGTGTCGAATCAATATTTGGATCTGGCGCCGGTCGTCGCGCAGATCGCGTCGGTATATGGATTAACCGTGCGATGGGTCCACAGCCCGAAAGATGACGCGCATCTTTATGCGCAGGCGGACTGGATCTTAATGACGCGCGACGCCTCATTCTTCGCGCGTCCGGAGATTGGAAGCGCGGCAAGGATCATCGCGCCGCGCGCCGGCCTACGCCTCTGGACGGACGATTACAACAATCTGCTGCAAGTCTTTAAGTTTTGAAACGCTCGTCAATCTCGACCTGGTAGCCGCTCGCCAGGCGATTCGTTTCATTCGCCATGCCGACCACCGCCATCGTTTCCATAAGCTGCGCGTCCGTCATACCGGCCTTGCGCGCCGAGGCGGTGTGCGACGCGATGCAATAGCCGCACTGGTTCGAAGCGCTGATCGCGACATAGATCATCTCCTTCGTCAATGCATCAAGCGCGCCGGGAGCCATGATCTGTTTGATCGATTCCCAGGTCCGCCGCAGCGTCGCAGCATCGTGCGCGATGGCTTTCCAGAAATTGTTGATGTAATCCGTCTGACGAGTCGCCATGATGTCGTCGTAGACGGCACGGACTTCTGGAGATGCGTCCGCGTATTCGATGAGTCCGAGGGTGGCCATATCTTCACTCTATCCAACCCAGTGTTCACACCGAACCGCCATGCGTGAGCATGCGGACAGACGCTGAGGTCTCCGAGCTTTCCATTCAAAATGATGCGCTTGTAGCGCACGCCCTCGGCGTGCCGCGTCGCCACTCGTGGCGACGCCCGAGCGTGCAATAAGCATGCAGACAAACGCGAAAATATTCGCTAATGATGTCGCCTTGAGGCGCGTCCCGGAGGCTGCGGTCGAAGCGCTTCGAAAAGACCAGATGCATTGTCTACGAGGCTGCTCGCTCCCGGCGTTTTAGCGCGCGCGTTCGATCGTCGAAGGCCTTCTTCGCGGCCGCCGCAGAGGCGTATGGTCCGTAAACCCGGCCGCGCTTCAGGTCGTCCAGGCCCTGCTCGATCCCGCGTTCCGTAGCGGATTTTGGGGTGAGCGTGATCTTGCCGCGTTCCACATTTGCATCCAGGCGATCACCCACTTTGATGCGAGCCTCACGGACCACGCTCGCCGGAATGAGCACCGCGTTCTTGTCCGTTACTGTGATGACGGCCATACCTTAGCGTAGCATCCGCGTGTTCGATGAGTCCGCGAAGCTAATTTTCGCTGGGCACCTTCTCTGCGTGATCGACCACGACGACATCGAACAACGCTTTGCCAGCTACCAGTTTCAAACCGAGTTGTTGTTGCACCGCGTCGAATATGGAGGCGAGGGGAGCGTCGTCGCCAGCCGCGGGCGGCCCTCCGGCTAGCTCCATATCGTACGCCAGAGTGAAATCGTATTTCCCGGTCAAGCCAGTCTTGTCGACGACGCGACGGCCTGTCGCCAGCCGGTCGCTCAGCTTATCGGCCAACGCCGCCATGCTTTGCTGATGAGCGGTCCAGTGACTGTGCAGGCCCGGTCCAAAGCTTGAGGCAAAGCCAGGGCTCCCAGCCGGTAACATCGGGAAGCCGTCCCGGTCGCGGTCGTCCGAAGGCGGAGCGTGCTCACCGGGACTTCCACCCGACTCCTTCAACTTGGCTCCATTCTTTCCAATCACCAACTCGTACACGGGAAGTTGCTTGGTTTCGTGATGGACCACGAGCTTGAAGCGATCCGCCAGCAAATTTTGAAGCATCAGTTGGAATTGCTTCTTCGTCGTTCCTGGCGGAATCTTCACGGCGATGTCGTACTTTTCCGTGTCGATCCAACCCGGGCCCGAAATCTGCTGCTCATAATCAGTGAGCCCATAGGCGAGGAACAGCAGGTCTCGCAGAACGGTGCTGGTGAATGAAAATCGCTCCGGGTCGCGGCTACCTGGACCACCATCCGACATGCGAACGCTTTGCGGCCCGGAAGGCTTCACCGACGCTACCTCGAAGACCAGTTGCGCCGCGGCGTCAGGCTGGGACTGCGCCTGGCCGGTGATCAGAAGCCCAAAACCGATCGATCCGGCCGCCAACACTCTTCTCCTCAGGACCACGGCGGCTTGATCCCGTTCATGCGGGCGTATGCTACCAATTGTCCCATGTGTTCGTTGGCGTGGACGATAATTCGGAGATACATCCCATCGACATCGGCATCCCTGCCGTAGACCTTGACTCGGCGCTGAAAGTCGGCGGGCTTCAGCGCGGCATGAGCGCTTTTCACAGCATCCAAGGATCGCTTCAGCCAGCTAATGACCTCCGCTTTCGCGGTGACGGTCTTTTCCATGTTCTCCGAGAAGTCGGCGGGCGTTTTAGGGCCTGTGAAGGCAAGCAAACCGAAATTGGCGACCGCAATGTGCATGAAAACCTCGCTGGTGGATCGCACGCCCGGCCCGGGACGCCATGAATATTTTTCCGCCGGGATCGCCTCGGCCAGAGCGATGAGTTGCCGCGAAACATGGACCCATTCTCCGTCGTATCCCTGCCAGACTCCTTCGAGCGGATCGGTCTGGGCGTGCGAAGTTACCACCTTCCCACCCTTCATCACGAACGCGACTTTCCGCACCGCGGTGATGTCTTCAAGCGGATTCCCTTCGACCGCAACCAAGTCAGCTTCGAACCCCGGCGCGATGGTGCCGATTTTATCGCCCAGTCTCAACGATGCCGCGGCCATCGACGTGGCGCTGACGATCGCGTCCATCGGCTTATCGCCGCCGTCTTTCACCCGATAGATAAATTCCTCGAAGTTGCGGCCGTGCGACCCGGCGACTGCGTCCGTGCCGAAGACGACCATCACGTGATGCGCGCGGGCGCGCCGCAGCACATCGGCGACCAGCGGCAGAGCCTTCTCCATGTACGCGAATCCTTCCTCGGTATAGTTTCCGATGCCGAGAAATTTCGCCTTGTTGTCGATGTAGTTATGAAGCACCAGGAAATTTGGATCGAAGAACACGCCCTTTTCACGCATCAAATCAAGAGTCGCGTCATCGAGCATCGTTCCGTGCTCAATGGCCGTACATCCGGCCATAATCGCAGCGCGCGCCCCGTCGGTGGCATGGGCGTGCACCACCGCGCGCAGGCCTTGCGCCTTCGCCTCGCCGCACGTCGCATCGATCTGCTCGGTCGACATAGTCTGCTTCCCACCGTCGCGAATGCTGGCGGTGGCGAACAATTTAATGACGTCGGCTCCATCTTTCTTGAGCTGCCGCACTATCTCGCGGATCTTCTCAGGACTGCCGGAGTTCTCATTGATCTGGCGCAACGAGGTGAGAATGCGCGGGCCTTCGCGCTCCCCTGCGTTGATCGAATCGCGCAGAGGACCCTCAATCGGCGAGCCGAGGCACTGGATGGTCGTGAATCCGGCCAGCAGAGTCGCCTTCGCGTTGTCGGCGGTGTACCGCATCAACAGGTCCTGCGGCTCGCGTCCCTGGTGGTAGCGTCCATTCTCGTCGAAATGCCAGTTGGGATGCGTGTGCGTGTCGATCCAGCCCGGCATCAGCGTCATGCCCTTCAGATCGTAATCGGCTTTAGAGCCACCGCCAATCTTGACAATGCGCGAGCCTTCGATTGTCACCGTGGCATTGGATACGATGCCGCCTTTTCCGTCCAGCATGCGGTCCGCGTGCACCACGATCGTCTGCGCGCCCGCAGCGAGCGCCATTGCGAAAAGCACGAATTTCATGGATTTAGCATATCGCGTGGCGCACGCACTCGTGCGTGCCGCGTCGACACGGTGTCGACGCATGGAAAGCCGGGGACTCCTAATTACGATTGCCCTGCGGCTCCGTGCGGCCGGCCAGCGGCCTCACCACTTTGCCGCCGCATACGCCCACTCCGGTATTCATCAGGGCGTTCAGGAAATTGTACAGGACGTTGTAGATCATCTGCTCCGTCACCGGAGCTTTGTTGGGAAGCCGGAAGCTGACCGGCAGCTCCTTATTGATCTGAAGGCGGATCGAGTGCGGCAGTGCGCGGCCCTTCGGATCGCGCTGATTCGCGAGCTGAATCGGAGTCTGCAGCACGCTGCCGCTCAGCCCGTCGACATAAAACTGGCAGCGCGAGAACCAGTGGACGTTCGCCGGATCGGCCGCGTCGAACAGCAGCAGAGGCGTCTGCCGTCCTTCGGCGTTCAGATCGATCACCACTCTTCGCGACTGGTCGTCGAGCCGGAATTCGAAACCGGCCTGCCGTGCGATGTTCTCCAGAAACTCGGGATCGAGCTCCAGCAGCAGCAGTTTGTTCGCGCCAGCTTTCAGGACCTGCATCTGATGACATTCTAGCAGTCGCTATAGTGGAAATATATTCACGTGAGTAAAAGTCTTGTACTATTCGATATCGACGGCACCTTAGTTCGCCGCGCCGGTCCTCATCATCGTGAAGCGCTGGTCGAGGCAGCGCGCCGCGTTACCGGCCTCGAAACGACCACCGATAACGTGCCGGTGGTAGGTATGCTCGACGGCGATATTCTGACGCAGATGCTTGCGAATGCTGGAGCGACGCGCGCTTTAATCCGGCGGCATATGCCTTCGATGATCGAGCACGCGCAGAGAATTTACGTGCGCCGCTGCCCCGATCTGCGCGCCAAAGTTTGTCCTGGCGCGCGCATGCTGCTCTATCGCCTGTCGCGCCGAGGCATCACCACGGGACTGGTCACCGGCAACCTCACGCGCATCGGCTGGAAGAAAATGGAGCGCGCGGGATTGCGGCAATACCTGCAATTCGGCGCCTTCGCGGAACTCGCCCGCGATCGCGCAGGATTAGTGCGCATCGCGGTGCGGCAGGCGCGAAAGGAAGGCTGGATCGACGTGGGAAGCCCGATCGCACTGATTGGGGACCACCCCAACGACATCAACGCCGCGAAGGCCAACGGCGTCCGCTCCATCGCCGTCGCCACCGGACTAGTTGGCGCCGACGAGTTGGCCGGACACTCGCCCGACGTCCTGGTGCCGGACCTGCGCGCATTGTCGATGGAGGAGTTGTTCGGATGAACAAGCTGGCGTTGCTGATCGCAATCGGGCTAGCCGCATGCACCACGCCCGACGCGTCAGGCGTGAAGGTAATCGTCGGCGCGAAACTGGCGAATCCCGGCCGCGAGCCCATCGACTACTCCGTAGTGATCGTCGAAGGCGGAAAAATCACCGCCGCTGGTCCCCAATCGTCAACGCCCGTTCCCAAAGGCTCGGCCATAACCCGAGGTATAGGCATGACCATCGAGCCCGAGCCGGGCGGAGATCCCGTTGAGCCCGGCCGCGCCGCGAATTTAATTCTCAAGGGCGCGAGCGAACGCAAAATGCACGGTGGAGAATGGGTGCGGTAGTAATAATTTGGCGTCCCCAGGGGGATTCGAACCCCCGTTACCGCCGTGAAAGGGCGATGTCCTAGGCCGACTAGACGATGAGGACGTGCAGAACGAACTTATACCCAGTGTAAACTACAGCGTCTTTAAATACGCGAGCACGTTGTCGCGTTCTTCGTCGCTCAACATGTCGGAGTAGGCCGGCATCCCGTTGCCACCCGCGTTGATGATCGCCTTCACGTTCGCGTCGGTGGGCTTTTTGCCGTTCTTAAGCTTCTCGTGTTGGAACAGGCCTTTCAACCCGGGGCCCATCTTCTTCTCATCGCTATCGGCGTTGTGGCACACCGCGCAGTTGTCCTCGAATACAGCTTTGCCCTTTTCGGCGTCACCAGCGGGCGGCGACGCGACAACGCGCCCAATCATTAGAACGACTGCGAAGCAACTGAAAGCGATGATTCCCTTTTTCATATCTTCTAGTCTACAATCTCCGCATATGGCTCTCCAAATCGGCGATAAAGCCCCCGAGATCAAATCCGGCGCGTTTCAGCTCTCAAAATTGAAGGGCAAGCGCGTCGTGCTGTTCTTCTACCCGAAATCGGACACCCCCGGATGCACCAAGGAAGCGTGCGAATTTCGCGACCTGTCGAAGAAATTCGACAAGCAGGAAACCATGATTGTCGGCCTCTCCCCCGATAAACCGGAGGCGCAGCAGAAATTCGCCACCAAGTATGGACTGCCATACGCCTTCGCCGCCGACCCCGACCACGCCATCGCCGAAGCATACGGCGTGTGGAAAGAGAAAAGCATGTACGGCAGGAAATACATGGGCATCGAACGCACCACGTTCCTGGTAGGAACCGACGGAAAGATCGCAAAAATCTTCCCCAAGGTGAAGCCGGAGGGTCACGCCGAGCAGGTTCTGGCTGCCCTTTCTTAAGGGATGCGCGCGGCAGAGGCCCCCCGGTCCTACGCGCGCATAGCCGAAGTCATGGGCGATTCGGTTGCGTCTTCCTTATAGAAGTACGCGCCGGCGACCCCCGCGATCATCGTCTCTACCAAGGCAACCGCCAATCCTGTCGCCGCCAAGCCCACGGGAATCAGATGCAGAAACACAGGGGCCGCGCTACCGAGCGCATAGGCGGTTGCCCAAATCACAAGGCCGGCGCAGATGGCCGTTTTCGGACCTGCGCCCAGGCGCGGCCTCATCGCCGCGTATACCCACATCATCAGGATTCCGGCAGCAAGTCCCCACACGTTGAAAGCAGCGATCTGCTTGATTGACATCGTTCCAGACTTGCCAAGCCCTGTCATCACCACCGCCCACTGGTTGGCAAGAACAACGCCATTCAAGACCCCTTCGAAAACGTCGATCACGATACCCGCCACGATTCCGGCGAGAATAACACGGCCCAGATTGATCTTATTCATACGCCTCCTTTGCAATCGATCGATGATAATCCACCTCATCCCGCAACGCAAGGGGGATGACTTTTAACCGAGCGACTTATCGATATAAATCGGCCGCTCCGGCGGTTTCCCCTCGCACCAATAGTGATCGAAATTCGTGATCCCCGCCAGCTCGCTCAATACTTCCTCATCGAGTACCTGGCGACCCGTATAGCTCGGCGGCTCCTGCGCAATGATTGCCAGCGTCGCGTCGCACACGATCTCCGGCGTCCGCCACTGCTCGCGCGTCGACATCCCCCAATTGATCGACGCCTGGCTCTCGATAATCGTCCGAGGCCACAGCGCGTTCGCGGCAATCCCATCCGCACGATGCTCCGCCGCGATCCCGATCGCCAATCGAGCCATCCCCATTTTCGTGATCATGTAGCAGACGTGCCCCGGATTCGGCGTCGTCGAAATCGCCGGGCACATATTCACAATGTGTCCCCACCGATTCTTAATCATGTGCGGCAACGCATAGTGACTTGTCAGATAAGCCGCGCGCACATTCACGCCCATCATCAGATCGAAGCGTTTCGGAGGTGTGTCGATCACCTTCTGCCACCACAGCGCGCCGGCATTGTTGATCAGAATGTCGATGCGACCGAACTCCGCGACGGTCTTCTCGATCATCGTCCGCACCGCGTCGTCGCTGCGCACATCGGTCGGAATCGCGAGAGCCCTGCGCCCCAATGCGCGCACTTCATCGGCCGCATCGTAAATCGAGCCGGGAAGTTTTTCGCTCGACGTTTCGCTCTTCGCAGCGATCACCACGTCGGCTCCTTCGCGCGCGAGGCGCAGCGCCAGCGCTTTGCCGATGCCCCGGCTCGCTCCCGTCACCACGGCCACGCGGCCTTTTAAATCCGGATGCAATGCGCTCATGGTTCCCTCACCAGATCTTCAATAATTTCCACCAACTGAACCCCACCACGGACCAGATGGTCACGTTCACGAAGCTTACCACTAGCCCCACCTGCCACCACTTTTTCAGCGATACATACCCTTGCGCGAAAAACATCGGCGAGGGCGTGGTCCCGTAATTCGTTAGCCCCGCCGAAAGATTCGCGAAGCACGCGAACGCGTACACCATCAGCCCGGGAGGCCCACCTTTCGCGAGCAGCACCGCCAGAAACGCCGGGAACATCGCGATCAGATGCGTCGTGATACTGGCGAACGCATAATGCGCGTAAAAGTAAATGATCAGCGCAATCGCGAACAATCCCACCCATCCATAGCCTCCGAAGATGTGGCCCACGCCCTCCGCCAGCGCCTTCGTCACGCCCGCTTCGTTCAGCGCCGTGCCCAGGCGCAGCAACCCTCCATACCAGATGAAAATATCCCAGCCGGTGCGCTCGCCCTTCACATCCTCCCAACTCAGGACGCCGGTCAGGATTAACACGATCGCGCCCACCAGCGCCGTCACCGCCACATCGATCTTGGTCCACGACGACGTCACCCAGAATCCGCACACCAACACGAACACCACCCCCAAAATCCGCTCTCCGGTTTTCAGCGGACCCATTTCCCGAAGCTGCCGCGCCGCGAATGCCGGCGCTTCGGGCGTATGCAGCACGCTCGGCGGATTCAGCTTCATCACCACCCACGGCACCACCAGCATGGAAACCAATCCCGGCAGGATCGCCGCTTCAATCCAGCTCGCCCAAGTCACCTGATACCCGAATCCAGCCGCGATCCGAGCCGCCAGCGGATTGCTCGCCTGCCCCGTGTAAAACATCGCCGACGTGATGCAGATACTTTGATACACCGACGTCATTAAGAAGGACCCCAGCAGTCCCGCCGTCGTCCCCGGCTCCGATCCATACAACTCCGCGATTGATCGCACGATCGGCAAAATCGCTCCGCCCGACCGTGCCCCGTTCGATGGAATCACCCCCGCCAGCACCAGATCCGACAGCGACAGCGCGTACGATACCCCGAGCGAGCTCTTCCCGAATAGCCGCACAAAGAACAGCGCGATTCTCCGCGCCAGGCCGGTATTAATCAGCGCCCTCGAAATGAAAAACGCTGCCATCACCAGCCACACGGATTTGTCCGCATACCCCGCCAGCGCCTGCTCCACCGTCAACCCGCCGAAGATCGCCGCCAGAGTCACCGCCAATAGCACCAGCGCGCCGCCGGGAACCGGTTGAATGATGCATCCCGCGATGGTCGCGATGAATATGCCGGTCAGCCTCCATCCCGCCGGATTTACCGACGCAGGCTTCGGGATCAGATAAACGACGGCGCAATACACCGCCGCCAGCGCAGCCATGCCTCGCGCGGTGTGTTTCCAGTCATATGAATTTTCCGTGTCGGACGCCATGAGCAAAGTGTCAGGATACGCTAAACTCGAATCCATGACGGAGCGCCTCCGCGATTATATTGAAGCGGCAGCCGATATTCTCAAGACTCTCGGAGCGACGGAGGTCTACATATTTGGCTCCGCCGTCCACGGGTCGTTGCGCCCGGACTCAGATATCGACCTCGCCGTCTCCGGGCTCCCGCCATCTGTGTTTTTTCGCGCCGCGAGTAAGGCCGCGGATGCTCTAGGCCGTCCCGCCGACTTGGTTGATCTCGACGACGAGTCTCCCGCTGTAGAATATCTTCGTGGCAGCGGGGATCTCGTCCGTGTCCGCTAAACTGATCGCCCAAATCGAACTGAACCGTCGGGAACTGTCGCGCATCACCGAACAGTTGGCCCCCCTGATTTCAAAGGGCTCAACCGAGGACTTGGATGTAATCGAGACATCCGCGGTCGCCGCGATGCTGCATTCGTTTTATACGTTGATTGAAAAATACTGGAATCAATCGCACGCGAGATCGATCGAGGGCTCCCCGATGCCGGCGCTTGGCATCGCGATCTGATCGAGCAGATGACGCAGCCTACCGCCTCCCGACAGGCGGTTATCTCCGAGGACTTAGCTGGAAAGCTCAAAGAATACCTCGCATTTCGCCATCTTTTCCGAGGTGCGTCGAATCGCCCTTATGCGATGGAACAAAATGCAGCCGCTCGCCAATCGCGCGGGCGAAACCCTCCAGCAGTTTGAGCGAGAGCTGGCGGAATTTCTGCGACACGTGCCGCCTACTTAGGATTCCTCTACTCCGTCTGTTTCTCAGCCTCCGCCGCCCCTGCCGCACCCGCTGCTAGCGCATCCGCGATAATGCGCTTCGCTTCCGTCGCGTGCTCTCTCGCTACGCGAACTTCTTCCGGCAGGTTCGGCATCATTTCCGAACTCACCACCATCGCGGCAATTCCCGACGCTTCGAGCAGCGACTGCACCGACTGCGCCTCCATATCCGACGTCGTTCCCGCCGATTGAAACACCGTCACCAGGTCGAGGTCGTGCGATTCTTCACGAGGATCCATATCCCGAGCTTATCGTAAAGGTCCGGGCTGTTTGTAGCCCCCTGACTATCGCAACTAACCCTTCTTGGGCTCCTTCCCCGGCAGATTCTCCGGATTCTCATGCACCCTGGCCCGAAACGCCGCCGTCATCCCCGACGCCAGGGACACCGTCGAATCCCCATACTTATCGCGAATCTTATCCACCGCCGCGAGTGTTTTCCTCCACCGCTCCGTCTTCCCTTCATCCAGCAAACTAGTCTGACCCTCGCCCGACTCCAGCGATTGCGCATACACCCCCAGCAACCGAATCGCGCCGCCCGTCCAAGCCTTGTGAAATAACGACCGCACCGCTGCGGCGAGTTCTGTATCGATCTGCGTCGCATGGTCCAGCGTCCGCGCCCGCGTAAATGTAGAAAAATCCGAGTACCGCAGCTTGATCTGCACCGTCCGTGCATACAGCGAGTGGTCCCGCAGCCTCCGCGCGACCATCTCGGCAAGTCTCACCAGCATTGCATCGAGCGCGTCGCTCTCCGCCGTGTCGACATCGAACGTATGCTCGTGGCTGATCGATTTTGGATCGTTATCCTCGCCGATTTCGCCGTCGAACCACGCGCCCGCGTCCTGCCCGCGCGATTTTCCCGCCAGCGCCAGTCCCCATTTCCCGAACCTGGATTCAAGAAATTCGTCTTCGAGCACCGCCAGGTCCCCCACCTTGCGAATCCCACAGGCATTCAAATTCTTCTCCGTCACCTTGCCTACGCCGGGAATTTTTCGAACATCGAGCGGCGCGAGAAACTGCGCTTCCTGCCCCGGTACAATCCACAACACTCCGTTAGGTTTCGCCTGATCCGACGCCACCTTCGCCACCATCCGCGACGCCGCCACGCCGATCGAGCAATTCAAATCCGTCGCTTCTTTCACCAGCGCGTGCAGCCTGTGCGCGGCCTTCAGCGGAGGCCCGTGCAACCGCTCCGTTCCCGTCAAATCGAGATACGCTTCATCAATAGACGCCATTTCCACGCGGGGCGAAAAACTTTGCAGGATTTGATAAACGCGTCCCGAATAGTCCATGTACCGGTCGCGATGCCCCGGGACAAAAATCGCCTGCGGACAAAGCTTATGGGCCGTCCGCAGCGGCATTGCCGAATGCACGCCAAATTTTCGAGCGGCATAAGACGCGGCGGAAACCACCCCTCGCTCATTCGATCGCCCGCCCACCACCACCGGCTTGTCTTTGAGCGAAGGATCGAACAGTTCTTCCACCGACACAAAAAACGCATCCATATCGAGATGGAAATAAGTCCGCACAGCCGGTTGCCTAACAGTATAATTTGCAGCCCGTTTGCTTCGCGCCCCTGAACCGCCATGCGTCAGCATGCGGATAGACGCCGAATTCCGACGCTTGTAGCGCGCGCCCCCAGGCGTGCCGCGTCGCCACTCATGGCGACGCCCGCGGCCTCTATCATAATAGATATGCCCAAACCCCTGAGTCTCTTGCTGCTGGCAATCACTCTCTTTGCCGCCGCCCCACAAGTGGGCCAACCAGCCCCCGATTTCACGCTCCCCTCCCAGGACGGATCGAAAATCAGTCTCCACGACTTCCACGGCAAATGGGTCGTGCTTTATTTCTATCCCAAAGACGGCACCAGCGGATGCACGCTCGAAGCCCACAACTTCCAGCGCGACATCGCAAAATACCAGCAGCTCAACGCCGAAATCGTAGGTGTCAGCGTCGATTCCGCCGATAGCCACAAAGACTTCTGCGCCAAGCAAGGCCTACACTTCAAGCTGTTAGCCGACACCGAGAAAAAGGTTTCGCAGGATTACGATTCCTTCCACACGATACTCCGCTTCTCCGCCCGCAATACTTTTCTGATCGCCCCCGACGGAAAAATCGCCAAAATCTGGATCGGCGTAAGCCCCAGCAGTCACAGCGAAGAAGTCCTGGCCGCCCTATCGAACGTCAAGAAATAGATTATGCGGCTGCTATTGTTTATGGCCGTAATGCTGCCGTTGCGACTAGCGGCCGCCGACTTCTGTGCAGTCTACCTGAACATCATCGACAGCCACGGCAAACCCACGGACGCGCCGGTCGAACTCATCGATCAGGATGGCCACGTGGAAACAAGCCTTATCGCGCACGGCAAAGCATCAATCTGCGATATCGGCTTCGGCCCGCACACAATCCGGATCGGAACCGATAAGTGCAGCGGATATGTCACGATTCATGGTGTCTCGCTCGTGCACGGCTTTTCCCGAACCTTCACGGCCGTATGGGATGGTTGTCCAACCGGGGTTGACATGATGACGCTACCACCTTCCTGCCAAGTCGCCTTTCGCGTCACCTCCCCGGATGGCAAGAAGCTAATCGAAGCTGAGGCCACTAAGGAAGGCGACGCGACCAAATATCACGCCGACAGCTATGGCCGTTTCTTTCTCGCCGTGCGAAACGGCGCGGCGAAGAACTTCACGTTTTCCGCCCCAGGCTATGTCGATACAGTTGTACACCTCTCCTGCAAACGTTATGAAAATATCGAAAAATCCGTCCAACTAACTCCCAAATGAATCTTATCGGCGTTCATCCGCGTTCATCAGCGGCCATTATCTCTTACAACCCCATAATGTGAAAACCGGAGTCTACGAATAACACGTCGCCGGTTACGCCGCGGCCTAAATTGCTGCCCAGGAATACCGCCATATCCGCAACTTCCGCAGGGTCGGTATTCCTTCGCAATGGGGCCTTTGTCTGCACCAGTTCGAGGATTTTGGAAAAATCCTTGATGCCACGCGCCGACGCGGTTTTTACGGGGCCCGCCGAAATTGCATTCACGCGAATTTTCTTTTCTCCTAATTCGCTCGCAAGATACCGCACCGCTGCTTCGAGGCCGGCTTTCGCCACGCCCATCACATTGTAATTTGTCAGCACGCGCGTCGATCCTAAGTAGGTCAGCGTCATGATCGCTCCGCCTTCGGTCATCAGCGGGGCTGTTGCGCGCGCTACCGATATTAAAGAATACACGCTCACTTCCTGCGCCAGCAGGAATCCGTCGCGCGAAGTTTCTACAAACGGACGACTTAAATCTTCGCGGTTTGCGAACGCGATGCTGTGGACCACGATATCCAAGCGTCCCAACCCGGCGAGCCTCGTGAGATCTTTGGTCACGTCGCACTCGAAAACCTGTGTCGCGCCGAGTTCCGCGCCCAGTTCTTCCACCGTTTGTTTCAGGCGCTCGCCTTGATAGGTGAGGATGAGTTTCGCGCCTTCCCTCACGAATGCTTGCGCTATCGCATAGGCCAGGCTCCACTTATTGGCGACGCCCAGGATGAGGGCGGTTTTTCCTTCGAGCAGCATTATTTTAGCCTACACTAAGCGTTGGATCTCTCGACTCCATTGATGTATGTGAAGGGCGTCGGACCGGCGCGCGCGGCGATGCTCGAAGCGAAAAACCTCAAAGTCGTTGAGGACTTGCTTACTTATCCGCCTTTCCGTTACGAAGATCGCAGCAACGTGAAATCCATTCGCGACCTTGCGCCGGGCGAAATGGCGACCGTGCTTGCCGAAGTGCGCTCCACTAAAGTTTCCGGTTTTCAGCGGCGCAATCTCGGGCTGTTTCAGGCGACGTTCACGGACTCATCGAGGGGAGTTCTCGCCGCTAAGTGGTTTCATGGAGCCTACTTGAACGATGTACTCGCGCCGGGGCAAAAGATCGCGCTATTTGGCAAGATCGAGTACGATTCCTACTCCGGCAATTTGTCGATCATGCATCCCGAGTTCGAAATCCTTTCGGATGAGGACGATGGGCTGCACACCGGGCGCATCGTTCCGATTTATACCGCGGTCGGGAAAGTGTCGACGCGAATTTTCCGGACGCTGATCGATCGAATTTTGAGAAGCATCGATCCGATTGCGGATCCGCTACCGCAGCGAATCGTTAATCAACTGAAACTGCCGGATTTATGGACTGCTCTTCGCGGCTTGCACTTTCCGGCGCCCGACGCTCAATTGCGATTGCTAAATGCTTTCCGGTCGCCCGAGCAGTTCCGGCTGATTTTCGATGAGTTTTTCTGGCTCGAATGCGGACTGGAATTGAAGCGGGCGAGGGCCCGGCTCGACCCTGGAATCGGGTTCGCGCTTAACGACCGGGTACGCTCTAAGATCCTGGAAATGCTGCCGTTTAAGCCCACGGGCGCGCAGAAAAAAGTGCTGAAAGAAATCGCCGACGATATGGCCGCGCCGCGTCCTATGTATCGTTTATTGCAAGGCGACGTCGGCAGCGGGAAGACTCTGGTGGCGGCCGAGGCGGCTATTATCGCCATTGAAAACGGCTATCAAACAGCGGTGCTGGCGCCGACGGAAATCCTTGCGACTCAACACTTTTTCTATTTCAAGAAGCTGTTTCAGAAGCTCAATTACGTCACGATTCTGCTGACCGGTTCGAACACGCAAAAAGAAAAAGCGGGGTTGCGCAAGCTGGCGGCATCGGGGCTCGCCCACGTGATTTGCGGAACGCATGCGCTGCTGGAGGCAGGTGTTGAATTTAAAAGACTTGGCCTCGCGATTGTCGATGAGCAGCACCGCTTTGGCGTGGAGCAGCGCCAGAAATTGATGGAAAAAGGCGAGCATCCCGATGTTTTGGTCATGACGGCGACTCCGATTCCGCGGACGCTGGCTTTGACGATTTATGGCGATTTAGATGTGAGTATTATCGACGAATTGCCGCCGGGGCGGAAGCCGATTATTACCAAGCAAGTGGACGACGCGAAGGTGGAGCAGGTATACAGTTTCCTGAAGAAACAAATAGACTTAGGACGACAGGCGTACGTGGTTTATCCGGTGATCGAGGAGTCCGAAACGCAGGCGATGAAGGCCGCGCAGAAGATGCACCAGCAACTTTCGACGATTGTGTTTCCGGGCGTTAAGGTCGGCCTGCTTCACGGAAAATTGCGCACCGAAGACAAGGAATCCGCGATGGAGAAATTTCAGCGGGGAGAGACGCAAATCCTTGTATCGACGACAGTTATCGAAGTAGGAGTAGATGTTCCGAACGCTACAGTGATGGTGATCGAGCAGGCCGAGCGGTTCGGATTGGCGCAGTTGCACCAGCTTCGGGGGCGGGTGGGACGGGGCGGGGAACAGAGCTATTGCGTCTTAGTTACCGGCAAGACGAGCGAGGCCGGGCGGGAGCGGATTCGAACGCTAGTCGATTCAAACGACGGGTTTTACATCGCCGAGATGGACATGAAACTGCGCGGGTCGGGGGAGTTTTTCGGCACCAAACAATCCGGCATGCCGTCGTTTCAGATCGGCAATATTTTGCGCGACGGGGACATTCTGGAAATTGCCCGGAATGAGGCGGCGGCGTTTGTGTCGCATCCGCCGTCGGAGGAGGAGCTGCGGCGCGGCGTTCAGTTCATTCGGGACCACTGGCAGAGGCGTTATGGGCTGGTTTTGGTGGGTTAAATGACCATAAATGCACGAAAAACAGCTCCGATGGAGCCTTAATCGACCATAATTATGCGGGTAATCGGTGGTGAATTTCGCAGCCGGGTGTTGAAGAGCCTTCCGGGACTCGAGGTGCGTCCGACTCCCGATCGTTTGCGGGAGGCGCTGTTTAGTATTCTTGCGCCGAGAATTTCCGGGGCGATTTTTTTGGATCTTTATGCGGGGACGGGAGCGGTGGGAATCGAGGCGCTGAGCCGGGGGGCGGGGAAGGCTCTTTTTGTCGAGCACAATGAAGCGGCGGTCGAAGTGATTCGATTCAATTTGAAATCGCTTGGCCTCGAAAAGCGGGGACGGGTTTGGCAGGGGAAGGCGGCTAGCGTCGTGCGGAAGATTGAAACCAGCGGCATTGCGTTTTTGGATCCGCCCTATCCTCTCGAACAGGAGTATGAGAAGGCGCTGCTGGCGCTCGCGGATGAGCCTCCGGGGTTGGTGGTCGCGCAGCATGCGTGGCGGTTTCAGTTAAAAGAAAGTTATGGGGTGTTGAAGAGGGGGCGGGTGGTGAGGCAGGGGGATAACGCGCTTAGTTTTTTTGCGGACGAGGCAGCGCAGCAGGATGTTCTACTCGCTGAAAAGATTTCTAAAAAAGGCGATCCAGCATTCACTTGCGGTCGCGGCTCGGTCGGACCGGACGCCGGCTGAAGCCGTCGCTGCGGGCTGAAGCCCACGCCACCACACAGGCTGAAGCCGGCGCCACCTTATTGCGAGAGAGGGACGGGGTTGGATGCACCTTTCGAATTCGCCAGGGTCACGGTAACAGAGACGGCGACAACCGAGGAGACGGCGGAGCCGGACGCGAGGGTGAGCGTGAACGGAACCGTTAGTGTGAACTGGGTGCCGTAGGGATTCGATTGCGCGGTGTTTGCGTACCACGTCGCAAAGGCCCCGTTCAGCGGTACGGAAACATCTAACACGCCACCGGTGGCGCCGTTCAAGAACGAGTCGTTCGTGGCGGGAACGAAGGCGAACTGGCCGTTGGTCATGTCTCGGGTCGAGGAGAATCCGGTCACCGTGACCGTGACGCCGCCCGGGACTTGCGCGAGGGTCACCTTACTAATAAACGGCACGCCCGCGTTGTTGACAATGGTCTGGGTTGCCGGTGCGCCCAGGGTGGCGCCATTGGCGCTCAGCGTCGTGGTGAGGGTGATGGTTCCGGCCGTTGTGCCGGTCAGCACAGTGACGCCGGGGGCGGTCGTGCTTCCGGCAGGGATGGTGAAATTAATGGTCCGGCTGCCATTTGAGAACTGGATCATCAAATCGTCCACGCCGGTGGAGGGAGTGACCGAAGGCGTGAAGGTCAGGGTGATGGTTCCGGTGATATCAGATGAATAAGTGGAGCTGATGGTGGGCGTGACTACGGGCTGCTGCAAGAAGCCGGAGGAAAGTCCGGTCAGAGTGACCGTGGGCGGAGGGGGCGGAGTGGGAGCCACCGCAGTCAGGGTGAGCTGAGCGGTTGCTGTGGCGCCAGCGGAATCGGTCACGGTAACGGTGAAGGCGCCGGTTTCGGCCGAGGGAGCGGTGCCGCTGATGGTTCCGGTCGAAGCGGACAGTGAAAATCCGCTGGGAAGGGCTCCGGCCGAAAACTTATAGGGAGGAACTCCGCCGGTTACGGTAAGAGGCGTCTGAGTATAGGCGACGCCGACTGTGGCGTTGGGAAGGGCCGCGGCTGTGACGGTGAGAGGCGCGATTACCGCGATGGACAGAGCCTGCGACGCGGTATTTTTCGAGGCGTCCGTGACGGTCACGGTGAAGGACGAGGTCGCGGCGGCGGAGGGTGTTCCGCTAATGACTCCGGCGGAGGTGTTGAGGGTCAGTCCGGCCGGTAGCGTATTGGGGGGGACGCTCCAGATGTAAGGCGTTGTGCCTCCGGTGGCGGCGAGGGTTTGCGAATAAGCTGCGCCTGTGGTTCCACCGGGAAGCGCGGTGGTTGTGATGCTTAAGGGAGTCGTGGTTGCGGCGATGGTAATAGTGAGGGACGCTTGCCCGGTCACTTTGTTTGCGTCGGTAGCCTGCACTGTGAAGGTGGAGGTTCCGGCGGTGGTAGGAGTTCCGCTGATGACTCCGGTAGTGGCGTTGAGCGTCAGGCCCGCTGGGAGAGCCGCTATTGGGGAGCCGGAAGCGCCGATCGAAAATAGCGCCCAGGTGTAGGGAGCAGCTCCGCCGGCAGCGGTTAAGGTTTGTGAATACGCAGTGCCGATGGCTCCGCCAGGGAGCGTCGTGGGTGTAATCGTTATCGTGACGTTCGATGCGGCGACGGTGATCGATAGACTCACAGTCGCGTTGTTATTCTGCGCATCGGTGACGCTCAGAGTGAACGGATAGGTTCCGGCGGTGGTGGGCACTCCGGAAATGGTGCCAAACGATGGGTTGAGAGTCAGACCTGGAGGCAGCGTGCCGACGGAAATACTCCACCGGAAGGGCGACTGTCCGCCGTTCTCCGAAAGCGCCTGCTGCGGGTAGACGGTTCCCACGGTGCCATTGGGAAGCGACGTCGTCGCGATGCTTAATGTGTTGGTTACGAACAGCGTGAAAAGCCTGGTGGCTGTCGCGCCGCCGCTATCGGCGATCATGGCGCCGAGGGCGAACTGGCCGCCCGCGGTGGGAGTGCCGGAGATGACTCCGGTGCTGGCGTTGATGGTGAGGCCGTCGGTATTGCCCGAAGAGAACGACCAGGTGTAGGGCGGCGTGCCTCCGGAACCGGAGAGCGCGGCGCTGTACGACATGTTCACGGTGCCGACGGGAAGAGTGATCGCGGTGATGGCGAGCGTGGGGTTGATGGTGATGGAGAAAGGCGCCGTAAGGGCGGTTAAGCGGGCTGACGGGTTACTCGATGCCAGCGAAACTACAAAATTGTAGGTTCCGACGGTGGTGGGATTGCCGCTGATCAGGCCGGTCGAGCCGATCGAAAGGACCGGCGGCAAAGCTCCGCTGGAGAGGCTCCAGACGTAACTGGTGCACGAGACGCAGGTCAACTGCGCCGAGTACGACTGATTGACGATGCCGTTGGGGAGCGCGGCGGTGGTGATGGCGGCGCCGCTGAAGACGGTGATGGACTCAGCCAGACTGGCGGAATTCTCTAGAGCGTCATAAACAGTCAGAGTGAAGTTGTAGGTTCCAGCGGAGGTGGGAACGCCGGAGATGAGGGTGGCGCCGGCGCTGATGGTTAAGCCGAGACCGGGGGGCAGGGAGCCGGCGGAAATACTCCAGCTATAAGGGGCCAAGCCGCCGCTGGCCGATAACGCGGAGGACGTATAGTTGCTGTTGACGGAGCCGCCCGGAAGAGAGGGAGCGTTGAGGGTCAGTGCGCCGACGATGGTGATGGAGAGATTCGCAGTGACGGCGGGCGGCGGATTGTTGGCCTGGACTCGTAGAAATACGGTGAAGGGGTAGGTCCCGGCGGCAGTCGGAATGCCGGAAATGAGTCCGCTGACCGAATTCACCGAGAGGCCTGGCGGCAACCCGCTGGGAATCGACCAGGCGTAGGAATTGCAAGTGGTGCAGGCCAACTGCGCGGAGTACTGCGCGTTCTGGTTTCCGTTCGGAAGCGACGAAGTGGTGATGGCAGCCGGCGTGGGGATGGTTATGGAAAAATCCGCGGGCGCGGTGGCGTTTAGACTGTCGGTGACCAGCAAGGTGAATGGATAGGTTCCGGCGGCGGTGGGCGTGCCGCCGATGGTCGACCCTGATATGCCTAAGCCCGGAGGCAGGCTGCCGGAGGAAATAGTCCAGGTGTAGGGAGGGGTGCCGCCGCCGGCCGATAGGGTGTGCGCGGAATAGACGACGCCCAAGGTTCCATTGGGAAACGACGACGTGAGATTCGTCAGGCCCGCATTGATGGTGATGGAAAAATTGGCGGGCGCGGTGTTGCCTATACTATCGGTGGCCAGCAACGTGAACGGATATGTTCCGGCGGTGGTGGGTGTGCCGACGATGGTGGACCCCGATATGCCTAATCCCGGAGGCAAGCTACCGGAGGAGATGCTCCAGGTGTAGGGACCAAGCCCGCCGCTGGCTGATAGCGTATGGGTAGGATAGAGGACTCCCATAGTGCCGTTCGGAAACGCCAGGGTATTGTTGGCAAGGGCCTGATAGATGGTGATGGAAAAATTGGCGGGCGCGGTGTTGCCTATACTATCGGTGGCCAGCAACGTGAACGGATATGTTCCGGCGGTGGTGGATGTACCGACGATGGTGGACCCCGATATGCCTAATCCCGGAGGCAAGCTGCCGGAGGAGATGCTCCAGGTGTAGGGACCAAGGCCGCCGCTGGCGGATAGTGTATGGGTAGGGTAGAGGACTCCCATCGTGCCGTTCGGAAACGCCAGGGTATTGTTGGCAAGGGCCGGATAGATGGTGATGGAAAAATTGGCGGGCGCGGTGTTGCCCAGACTGTCCGTGACGAGCAACGTGAACGGATATGTTCCGGCGGCGGTGGGTGTGCCCCCGATGGTGATCGCCGTTAGGAAGCCTAAGCCCGGAGGCAGGCTGCCGGAGGAAATACTCCAAGTGTACGGCCCCAGCCCGCCGTTCACCACCAGCTTGTGGGTGGGATATACAATTCCCACGGTGTGGTTCGGAAACGGCAGAGTAAGGTTATTGGGCGGCGTGACGATGGTGATGGACAGGGCCTTGGTGGCGACGGGACCGCCAGGGTTCTGCACGGAGACGGTAAAGTTGTAGAGTCCGGCGGCGTTTGGAGGTCCAGCGATGACGCCGGTGGACGAATTGATTGCAAGGGCCGGCGGCAACGCTCCGGCGGAAATCCCCCAGATGGCGGCGCCGCCGCAATTGGTGCAGGTCAACGCCTGGGAGTAGAACACGCCGACGGTTCCGTCGGGCATCGAAGTAGTGGTGATGGTCTGTCCGAGGGCGACTGACGCGGGAACGATCGCGAAGACGAGGGCAAGCAGGAATGCCCGAAGGGATTTCATGGGCGGCGTCCTCCGGCATCAGAAAGCGCGGGGGGCACGACGAAGACCGCACCCGCGGATGCGTCGAAAAGCTTCAATTCCACGGGACGGCCGCTTCTCCCGGCGGTACTGGCGCCGTTCAATCGAAACAGGGCGTCACCGAGGCCGTGGAGGCCGTCGGGGGAGCAGCGGCAGTCGACGATATTGGCAGTTCCGGAGGCGATGGAGATGTTGAGAAGCTGGCCGGTGCTATCGGCGACCACGGCACGTGAATTGTCGAACGAGAGAGCGATGGCGCGCGGCGATAGCGGCTGAGAGGAATAATCGTAGAGTACCGAGGACGGCATGGCGCCGCCGAGGTCGGCGATGGAGGCAGCGCGCGTCGAGGTGGCCAGGGCCAGAGTGTGGCTGCCGTGGAAGAATGCCAGTGCGACTACGGCGGGATCGGTTTGAAGGGGGATCACGGCGCTATTGGGTCCGAAGGCGTAAACGCCGGTAGACCAGAGACCCACAGTCCACTGGCTGTCGTCACTGATGGCGATGGACAGGGGCGAGGCGTTGAGAAACGACGCGTCGATGGTGCGGACGGAGGGCGAATCGGGAAGTCCGCTGACGGCTTCGAACTGGCTGAGCGCGGGGAACCATAAGACGGCGGCGGTGCCGTTAGGGCTCATCGCCAGAATATCGGGATTGGTTTGGGCTCCGCTGACGGTGGTGAGACTCCCGGCAGGTTTGAGGATCATGACTTCGCCGGTATCGGCCGCGGTGGCGATGGCGAAACTCTGGCTGGGCGAAATGGCGATGCGGGAGAAATCGCGGCCGGCGTTAATAGGCCTGCCGAGGGCGCCGGAGGCGGGTAATCCAGCCATGGGGCGGATGCCGGCGGGGTCGGGGACATACCCGATGAGGGGTCCGCCGACCTGGGCGAATGCCGCTCCGCATAAGAAGGTGGAAAAAACAAACGTTCGCATTAGTGTGGTGCTCCGACGGTGGCCGTTCCCGCCGTGATGATGACGCCGGTAGGCGGACTGGAACTGCTGCCACGCAGGCCGAAAAAGACGCCCGCGGCGACCCCGGCCACGACTCCGCCCGCTATCAGCAATTTCGTCGTCGTCGAGAGGCCGCGGCCGACGCTTGCGCCGCTGAAATTGGTCTCGGTGATGATCGCGGTGGCGCTTTGCCCGTTGGCCGACGCGGTTACGCGGATCTGCATTTTCCCGGTCACATGATTGGGGTGAATGCCGGTGGCGGACGCGCGTCCAACGGAATCGGTCGTGACGGTGAGGGTCTGGGAGCCGTTGGCGAAAGTACCGCTGGGGCCGGAGGTGGGCAGAAAGAAGACCACGGCCGCTCCGGCAATCGGCTTGTGATTCTCGTCCTCCACCTGCACGATGGGTTCACGATTGACGCGCTGCTTAATATTGTTGAGCGTGCCTTCTCCCTCGACGATATTGATAAACAGCTTCGGTGCGGGGGCGTCTTGCTCCAAAGGCCGCGCGCCTAGCAGGTTCGCCAGAAGAAGGCAGCTCAAAAACACGGGGCCGCCTGAGGTTCGCTTCATTGCTCCTCCGAATCACAAAGTACCATTACCAAGAGGTGACGCGCTGGAGGGCCCCGCCGTTTCAAAGCGCTCGTTATTCGTGGCGGAGCGCTTCGATAGGATCCACGCGCGTGGCGCGGCGAGCCGGGATCAGGCAGCCGAGTCCGGCAGCGAGGGCGAGGACGATGGCGACGGAGGCGAAGGTTGCGGGATCGGTGGGGGAAACGTCGACCAGGAGGGATTTCAGGACCTTGGTGACCGCGAGCGCGGCGGCGAGACCGATGACGAGTCCGATCGCGAGCTGGCGCAAACCTTGGGAGAAGACCAGACGCAGGATGTTACCGTCGCGGGCGCCGAGGGCGATGCGGACGCCGATTTCCTGGGTGCGCTGGCTGACGGAATGGGCGATGACGGCGTAGAGTCCGACGGAAGCGAGTGCGAGGGCGATGGCGGCGAAGATGGCGAATAGGGAGCCGAATACGCGATAGGGCCAGTTTCGTTGCTCCAGTTGCTCGTCCATGGTCAGCAGATTGCGGACGGGCAGACTGTCGTCGATGGCCTGCACCTCGCGGCGGAAGGCCTGCTTGAGCGTTGACGGAGGAACCGATGTTCGGGCGGCGACGGACATGCTGGAAGTGGTTTCCAGGCGATAGGGGACGTAGATGGTCGGGTCGCGCTTCGCTCTCGTCTGGTTGTCGTAGGGGATGTTGGGGACGACACCGACGATCGTGAGCCACGGCTGGGCGACGTCCTTCTTGTAAACACGGAGGCGGCGGCCGAGAGGGTTTTCATCGTGCAGGACGCTCTGTGCGAACTGGCGGTTGACGAGGACGGTGAGCGAGGAGGGCAGGCCGTCGGCAGCGGTGAAGTCGCGGCCGGCGAGCATTTGGTCGCCCATAACGCGGAAGTAATCGGGCGTGGTGATGACGGCGTCGACATTGGGACGCCGCCGCGCGTCGGGCTGCGGCTCTCCTTCAATTTCGTAGGGGAAGTCCCACGATCCGCTGAGAGGCATGTTCGAGGTCACGGTGGAGATTTCGACGCCGGGCAAGGTGTCGAGGCGGGTTTTCAGGCGGTCGAAGAAGGCCAACTGCTGATCCGGACGCAGATAGTTGGCGTTTGGCAGCTCGATCCACATTTTCAGAATGTTCGCGTTGCGGATGCCGATATCGCTGCGATAGGCGTTGAGGAAACTGCGGATCATGAGGCCCGCGCCGGCCAGCAGCACGACGGCTAATGCCATTTCGACGACCACGAGGAGACCGGAGAGATACTTGCCGCGTCCTCCGCCGCTGGAGCCCCGGCCTCCGTCTTTAAGCGCGGTATTGACGTCGAGCTTCGACAGGCGCAGGGCGGGAGCGAGGCCGAACAGGAGTCCTGTGCCGATGGTGATGGCGGCGAGGAAGAGCATTGCGCGAACGTCCATCGTGAAATCGAGCGACTGTGGCTTGCCGTTGGGGACCACCGCGTTGTCGAATGTGCGGACGCCCCAGAGGGCGATCATCCATCCGATGAGGCCTCCGGCGACGGAGAGCATCAGGCTTTCGACCAGGAGCTGGCGGATGATTCTCCAACGTCCGGCACCGAGGGCGACGCGGATGGAGATTTCGCGCATGCGGCTGACGGCTCGCGCGAGTTGTAGATTCGCGACGTTGGCGCAGGCGATGAGGAGGACGAATCCGACCGCGCCCAGCATGGCGGTAAAGACGATCCTGATACTGTCTTCGGCTCCGGCGAAGTATTCGTTATAGTCGATCACGCGGGCGCCGATATCTTTATTCTCGATGGGATATGCAGAGGCGAGGCGCTGCGCGATGGTGGTGACCTCGGCGTTGGCGGTCTTGATGGTGGAGCGGGGGGCGACGTGTCCGAACACAGTGAAACGGCGGTTTTCGCGCTTCTCGTATTCGTCTTTGAGGATGAGAGGCTTCCAAACTTCGGTCTCGCGAGGGAAGTCCAAACGGGCGGGCATCACGCCGATTATGGTGGTGGGCTCTTCGTCGATGCGCACGGTGCGTCCGATGACGGAGAGATCCTTGCCATAGCGATTTTCCCAGACTTTGTAGCTGAGGATCGCCACGGGCGCGGCTCCGGGCCGTTCGTCGGCGGGGAGAAAGTCTCGGCCGGCGACGGGTTTCTGGCCGATGACGGAAAATGTGTTCGCCGTGACGCGGGCTCCGTGAAAACCCTCGGGAGAAGCGGTATGGTCGCTGATATTAGCCGAAACTTCGGTTGAGGCGCCGACCGCGTCGAACGATTTCACCTGGGCGCGGAGATCGCGGAAATTGGGATAGGAGAAAGCGCGATTGGCGCGGGGTTTCGTGGCATTGGTCGAGACGATATAGAGGATCTGATCGCTGTTGGCAAAGGGGAGATTCTTGAAGAGGACGGCATTCGCCAGCGAGAAGACGGTCGCGTTGACTCCGATTCCGAGAGCGAGGGCGGTGATCGCGACGGTGGTGAATCCGGGATTCTTAGCGAGTGTGCGGAGACCGAAGCGGACGTCTTCGAGAATGCTCATGCCAGTTGAGGACGGGGATTCCGGTCGCTTTGTTCCCAAGATGTTGACGCCAGATTGCGTCGCGGGGTAGGGTAAGGACATGGTGATTGACCTGAAGCCTGAGCAGCAACGTGTCATCGATCTGGCGGTCCAGTCCGGCGCTTATCAGACTCCTGGCGAAGTGGTCGATCAGGCATTTGAGATCATCCGCGAACAACTGGAACTCGAAGACTGGATGCTCGAACAGCGCGAGGCGGTCACCGCGCATATCGAGAAGGGTTTCGCGCAAGCCGAAAGTGGGGAGTTGATTGACGGGGATGCCGCGGTAGAGATGCTGCGGCAACGGCGGACGGAGCGATTGAAGCCGCGGGGATGAGCGCGCCTTTCCAGTTCACACAGCAAGCGGCGAAAGACCTCGACGAAATCTGGTGGTTCATCGCGGAAGACAACCGGGACGCCGCGGACCGTGTGGAGAGAGAAATCGTAGCCACCTGCCGCCGCCTGGCGAAGCATCCGCTGATGGGAATTAAACGGCGAGACATAACGCGGCTACCGGTGCGGTTCTGGACGGTGACGAAATTCCCGAATTATGTGATCGTCTATCGGCCGGAGATGAGCCCGCTGCAGGTGATCGCGGTGCTGCACGGAAGACGAGACCTGAAAGAGGTTCTGGAAGGTCGGCCCAACGACGCTCCAGAAGGCTCTTAAGGAGTTGCGACGCACATCGAGTCGATAATGGCATGGAGACACGGGACACGGCATCCGTTGCTCATCCGTATTTCGGAAGGCCCGCACCGATTAAGAATTCGCAGGCCGCAACACTTACGCGGAGCGATCCGCCTAGACCCACCAGGGCGCGGTTGGCTGATCCCGGATCACGATTTGATTGAGGAACGTCGCGGCCTTGGTGAGACCTTCGTCGGGCGACATCAGCGTGTCCTCGTGCTCGATCGAGAGCACGTAATCGTATCCGAACATCCGCAGCGTCGATACAAATTCACTCCACCATGTGTACGCGTGGCCGTAAGGTGAGAGTGATGTTCATTAGCGGCTCCCTGCACAACTACACCATTAGTTTAGCGGACCCGCGAATCGGGAAGAGGCGGCTGGGTTCTGGGTGCAGAGTAAGAAGGACTCCGAACGCACGGGCGGTTCCATTAACCACCTCAAGAGCTGGCGGTGGATGCGCCTGAGACGGTTTCGTCAGACTCTGCTTCCCGGCTAAAACGGGATTTAGGTCGATTTGTTTCGGAATTATTGCGTTATTGCTTCGGGCGTGCGGCGAGATCGGGCAGAGAGGGCCCTTGTTTTCCGGGCGTCTAGGGTGAGGAATGACGCGATCAGAAAAGCGGCGGCGGCAAGTGCGCTCCATTGCCACCGAATACTAGAAATTCCAGGCAGGAGAAGACAAACCATTGCAAGATTACGAAAACAGATATACCAGCCGATTGTGGCGCTTTTTCCTAAATTCATGCAGCCGCACTTTGCGTCTCTCCTCCCGGTCGCAAGCGCAATCGCAACGATAGCCGAAAATCCGAGCAGGAGGGAGGTGGCGCAGAGGATGGCCCATGGCAGGAGCCACCCTCCCAGTATAGCGGTGGCAACTAGGAGCTCCAGGACAGTTACAGTGATTGCGACCGCGCCTATGGAACGTCCAGACTTAATCAGCCCGTAAGAGCGAACTGCTGCCCTAAACTGGCTCTGACCTCGTGCCTTCGATAACGAGCTAAAAAGAAAAATAAGCCCAACGGCGATCTGACCGGTACGCATCGCATGGTCCTTTCGCTAGCGTGAGCCGCCTAATACACGGCGCAACCGCAAGCAATGTCGTAGGTACACTGATCGAAGTAGAAGTAATAGGTGTTACCGAAGCAGCAGGCGTAGCCGCTCACTAGTGGAGCGTTTCAGTGATATCGTAACCATTTAGCTCTAGAAATCGCCTGTTCTTTATGGGAAGCTATCAGGCGGTGATTAAGTTAAGTGCGGAAGAGCGCGAAGAGCTGACTCGCTGGTCGAAGTCGCGGACTCTGCCGGCGGGAGACGTTTTCAAAGCAAACTTAATCCTGGCTCTGGCGGATGGCAGAAGCTACAGCGCAGTGGAGGCGGAACTGAACACGTCGCGACCTACGATCGCGCGCTGGCGAGCTCGTTTTGAAGAAGCCCGCATCGAGGGACTCGAAGGTCAACATCGGGGCAGCCGTCCTCGCAAAGCGACGCCTGCGGTGCAAGCGCGGATTTTGAAAAAAACGCAGCAGAAGCCGGCAGACGGCAGCACGCACTGGTCGTGCCGCAAGATGGCGGCGGCGGTCGGCGTGAGCCCAGCGACGGTCCACCGGATTTGGGCGAAGGCGCGGTTGAAGCCACATCGGCTGGATCGCTACATGGCCAGCAACGATCCGGCGTTCGAGGAAAAGGCGGCGGAGATCATCGCGCTTTACATGGATCCGCCGCAGCATGCAGCCGTGTTCTGCGTCGATGAAAAGACGGCGATTCAGGCGCTCGACCGCCTCGACCCGGTGTTGCCGCTCTCGCCGGGGCGGGCTGAAAAGCATGGTTTTGAATACTACCGGCACGGCACACTCTCGCTCTACGCGGCGCTGGACGTGAAGACCGGTAAGGTCCATGGCAAAACCGCCCGCCGTCACACCAGTGCCGACTTCATCGGCTTTCTGACCGACCTCGTGGAGCGGAACCGGACCGGCAAAGAAATTCATATCGTGCTGGATAATCTGTCGGCTCACAAAACTCAGGCGGTCCAAGAGTTCCTCGATCAGAATCCGCAAGTCCGGTTTCACTTCACCCCAACCTACTCGTCGTGGCTCAATCAGGTGGAAATCTGGTTTGCCAAAATTGAGCGCGACGTCATCGCGCGTGGCGTCTTCACCTCCGTTGCCGATCTTTCCCGGAAGCTGATGAAATACATCCGCGCTTACGCCAAGATCGCAAGACCCTTTTCCTGGAAGTACACGGACGTTCGCCGCAGAATAGTAACGAAATGAGAGCAACACTCCACTAGTGTCAGATCACAGTCGTAGCAGTTCTGCCAGAAGCAGGTCGTGCATGCGCCGTAGATAGTACAATTATTGCTGGTTACAAGGCCGCTAACGACCTCGCCAGAGCCTCCGCACCAGGAGCTATCCCCGCAGGTTACGTATTGGTCGTTGCAGTTGTTAATGCAGTAATTACTCTGCGCTGGGGACGGGCGCGGGGTCAGGAATAGCAGAAGCCAAACTTTGTCGACGGCGAGGGTGAACGCTCTTCTTGAAACTAATTGGCGAAGGATATCCGGCACGGGACCTCCAGATTAGACATTGGATGTTGGATCGTTACGAGTTTTGTGAGCAAACTAGGTGGCCGGCCCCACGGGGCACCGAGCCAACACCTATTGCATCGTGGGACTAGAAAGATTGTCGCTGCAGCCGGCGGAGCACCAGCGAACTAAAATGTCGAGTGCCGCTAGCTAGCGCTATACCATAGCACCGCGCCGCTGAAATAAACAACGCCGAGTTCGCCGGTGGTCTTGATCAGCTTGGCGACGACGGAGCTCACCGCCGGCGACGGTTGGCACGCTCCAAGGGGGGTTGCGATACCCGTTGCATCAATTCCTGCTAAGGTTGGCGCGCCTCCGCTGCTGTAAGGAAAAATCAGCGCCTGAACTACGCCCTTTCCGTCGCTTCCCGTCGCCGGGATGATTCCGATCTTCACTCGCGAACTCATCCCGCTCTTCGCATAAGTCGACTGGGCCGTGGCTTTCGCCTGCTCGATCACCGAGCCCGAGATTGCGTGTTGCTGCGTTGCGGTACTGCCCAGTGAAAAAGTTGTCAGGGTGTCGCCTTGGGCGCTCGTCAAAGCAACCAGGTCTGGCGTGAGTCGGTCGATGTATGTCCTTGCTTCCGAGTTTGAGATCGGGCCGCTGCTAAACAGTGCGAGGCCGCTTGCGGCGTTCCACACCTCGAACGCGCCTTGCTTCGTTGACCTCGCGAAGAGCGAGTCGCCGATGTAGGTCAGTTTCCCCGACGCGGCCGTCGAGTCGGTCACGCCGACGACGGAGATCGCGCCGACCACGGGATCGAACTGGAGGATGCAATCGCGGGCTGCGCTGCCCGAAGGAGGAACGTAGCTCATCGCGTGCACGAGCGTGTTGTTCCCGTTGGTTCCAATGCCAAGATATGTTCCTTTAGGAAGGGGCGCTTCCCAGAGCCGACTCCCGGAGACTGAGGTTCCGGTGACCCATGTCCTATTGGTCTGTCGGTCTAAGCACAGCGCGACGATGAGGCCGTTCGAGACCGCGCAGTCCACGATGGCTGCCTGGGGCGATTGAGCCGACGGGTCAAAAGATTCGACGACCGCTGAACAGCACCCGCGCCGACGGTCTGGCCCTCGGTTTTCACTGAGGCGATAGCCCCGCCAGCTAAAATGCCCAAGGTCCCCTTAACGAATTGGCGTCTTTTCCAGAACATTTGACTCCTTTATTCATGCATTTGCTAGCCAGAGTATGGGGGGGGATTAAAAATGTCAACAATTATTTTCTTTGCAGTAACTATATAGCGGCGATTATTGCAAATATAAGGTGTTCATGAAGAACTTGTACGATTCCTTCGATTCCCCGCGGCACAGTCGGCGGAAGCCGAGTAGCAATAGATGGCCTTTTCCGTGCTCAACATTCAGCGCCCCACGGCATTAAAGCAGCCTCAGGAAAGGTTCGCGCCGATTAAGGGCTGTAACACGGACACAGAGCGATCCGCCTAGACCCACCAGGGCGCGGTTGGCTGATCCCGGATCACGATTTGATTGAGGAATGTCGCGGCCTTGGTGAGACCTTCGTCGGGCGACATCAGCGTGTCCTCGTGCTCGATCGAGAGCACGTAGTCGTATCCGAACATGCGCAGCGTCGATACAAATTCACTCCACCACGTGTACGCGTGGCCGTAGCCGCAGGCGCGGAAAATCCATGCGCGATTGCGCTCGTCGGTGTACTTCTTCGTATCCAGTACGCCCGTCATCGGCAGATTCGCATCGTAAATCTGCGTATCCTTCGCGTGGACGTGGAAAATGGAATTGCCCAAAACGCGAATCGCTTTGATGGGATCGATCGCCTGCCAGAACATGTGGCTGGGATCATAGTTGCAGCCGATGCTCTTGCCCGCGATGGAGCGCAGCCTCAGCATCGTCTCCGGACTGTAGACCACAAATCCCGGATGCATTTCAATGGCGACCTTCACGCCGTGATTCTCGGCAAACTTCGCATGCCTGATCCAGTACGGAATCACCTTCTTTTCCCACTGCCAGTCGAGCACATCCAGATATTCGGTGGGCCAGGGACAGGTCACCCAGTTCGGATATTTCGCCTTGTCGCTATCGCCGGGGCAGCCCGAAAAATCGATCACGACGGGCACTTCCAGCTTCTCAGCGAGCAGAATCGTCTTGCGGCTGGTCTCCTGAAACGCCTTTGCCACGGCCTTATTAGGATGCAGGGGATTGCCGTGCGAGCTCAGTGCGCTGATCGTGAATCCGTTATCGGCGAGCTTCGTCTTGAAGTCCTTCAACGCAACGCGGTCGTTCAGCATCGCCAACTTGCAGTGCGGATCGCCGGGATAATTTCCGGTGCCAAGCTCCACTGTTGAGATGTTCAGAGTACGCAGTTTTTCGAAGACTTTATCGAGGGGAAACTGCGACAGCAACGGGGTGAAACAGCCGATTCTCATATGGAAACGAGAATATCATATAGGGGTGATTACATGAGCCAAGTGATTGCACGAGTCGCCATTGAACATCGAAACTCCTATGCCTTGCGCTGCGAGGACGGCAGCGAGATTTTCGCGACGCTCGCCGGTAAGCTTCGCTACGAGACAACTCGCCGCGAGAATCTTCCCGCGGTCGGCGATTTCGTTCGTGTACGGGAGGCGGTAATCGAAGAAGTTTTGCCGCGCAAGACGGTGTTTATTCGTAAAGCCGCGGGCGATGCGCTGGAAGCGCAGGTTATAGCCGCCAATATCGATACGGTGTTCGTGGTGAGCGGGCTCGATGGCGATTTCAATCCGCGCAGGCTTGAACGATATTACGCGACGGCGCGGGCGAGCGGCGCCCAGTGCGCTATTTTACTCAACAAAGCGGATCTTTCCGAGGATCTCGATGCGCGCGTCCACGAGGTACGATCGATCGCCCCCGGCGCGGATGTGGTCGCGATCAGCGCACTGCACGGCGATGGAATTGGCGCTCTGGGTTCTTATCTCCGCGCTGGAGAAACGGTGGCCATCGTCGGATCTTCGGGCGCGGGAAAATCGACGCTCATCAATCGTCTGCTGGGCCGCGATCGCCAGTCGACCGGAGCCGTTCGCGAAGGGGACAGCCGCGGCCGGCACACCACCACGCATCGCGAGCTTCTTGAAACGCGCCTACCGGCGCATTCCTGATCGACACGCCGGGCCTGCGCGAGTTACAGCCCTGGGCCGGCGAAGATGACGTCGACGGCGCATTTCCCGAGATCGAAGAACTGGCCGAGAAATGCCGCTTCCGCGATTGCGCGCACTCCGGTGAAGAGGGCTGCGCCGTCGAGGCTGCCATCGGCGAGGGTGCCCTCGACTTCGACCGTTTTTCAAGTTACCGGAAGATGCGAAAGGAAGCAGCGTATCTGGAGCGTCAGCTCGACCTGCGCGCGCAGCTCGACCAGAAGGCGCAGTGGAAGAAGATTCACAAGGCGATGCGGAACGTGGATAAACGCGCCTAGCGTCCGGTAGCCGAGACAAAAGAGGTCCGGCTCTGCCAACGGGCTCAAAAGAGGCCGACGAGGGCGTCGGCCGCGGTCCATGGGGACCGCCCTACTCTGAGAAGCGATCAGCGGCAATTTGCCGGCGCCGCGCTCTGGACGCCGAGCTTCGCCAAATTTTCCCGGGCATCGGATAAACACGCATTCTTCTCGAGCGCTCTGTGAAATTCGGCAATCGCCGCGTCGCGGGATCCGAGCGCCGCCAGCGCCACGGCGCGATTGCTGATCGCTTTCGCGTCGTTCGGCTCTAAGGCGAGCGCCCGCCCAAACGCAGAAAGCGCCTCGGCCGGACGGCCTAGAGTGAGCAACAGTCGCCCCCGCTCCGTTGCGATTGACGCGTCATCCGGTGCATCGCTCAAGTTTTCTAGTGCGCGCTCCGGAGGAAGGATCCGAGCCAGTTGAATGCGCGGCCGCACGGCCTGCGGCGCCAGCAGTTTCGCTTCGCTCCACAAGGCTTCCGGATTGGTCCATAGAATCGAATAATGAATGGATATTGCCGCCAAACCGACAACAATCGCGACGATTGCGCGACGATCGATGGCTTCGAGTAAAATCCCCGCGCACGCGCAGAACGTAAGCATCGGCAGATACATGCGGCGATCCGCCGCCAGATCCGCGGCGGGCAGAATCGAGGAACTGGGCGCGAGCAGCAATAGCCCCATCAGGAACCAGAATCGGCCTCGAAATGGAATCAGGCACAGCGCACCGAGCGAGATCCAAGCCACCGCCGCGAGCCACAACGGCGGCGGCATGAGCGAAGGATCGATCGAAAATCCCCACGGGATCGCAAGCAGTCGCAAATATCTCCAGAGAGAGACGCCTTGCGATCCTAAATACGCCAGTGGAGAGATCCCCGCCTGGGCGCCTGCGCCCGATCCTTCGAGCGCCGCGGCTATAAATACAGTGCGCAAACCAGTGGCCAGGGCAACGCAAATCATCATCGAAAACGCGCGCCAGTTTCGTGGCGCCGGCAACAAGATCAAAACCATCGGCAGCGCCGCGCACTCCTCTTTCGCCAGCATCGCCACCATGAACCATATCGCCGCGATCCAGAATCGCCCGGCGATCCAGCTTCGCATCGCGAGCAGGCTAAACAACGCCGCCAGCAGCGTCCCGCGCGCGAATACGTAAGCGACCGGCTCGGTCATTATCGGATGCACGGCAAAGATCGCGGCTGCGATCAGGCCGGCCCGATCTCCAATCAGTTTTCGGAGCACGTCCCACACCAGCGCGACCACGGCAAGGTGCAGCAATAAACCTACGGCGTGCCACGAAACCAGCGATCTGCCAAATAGCGCGTCATTCAGCCAGAATGTAAGCTCCGTCAGCGGGCGCGTCTGCCGGAAGCAATCGATCCATCGCACCGGCAGCTCCACGGGAGACTTCGAAAACAGCGCGAAATCGTCGAATACAAACGCCGCGAACACGCATCCGCCGAATGCGATCGTCGCCGCCGACCACAGAAGAAATTTCTCGCGCAAATGTTATTATGTGGCTTGCCGAAGCCTCTATCCAAAGCGGCCAGGCCGAAAACCGCGGCCGAGCGAGCCACGCGCGTCAAGAAAATCCTGGCGACGCTGGACAAGATGTATCCCAACGTCACCTGCGCACTCCATCATTCGAGCCCCTGGGAGCTTCTGGTGGCCACGATTCTTTCCGCGCAGTGCACCGACAAGCGCGTCAACATGGTGACGCCCGGGCTGTTCCGAAAATATCCCACGATTCAGGATTTCGCCGGCGTCAGCCAGGACGAACTGGCGCAGGACATCAAATCCACCGGATTCTTTAACAACAAGTCGAAGTCCGTGATCGGCGCGGCAAAGAAGATCCTCAACGACTTCGGCGGCGAAATCCCGCGCGAGATCGACCAGCTGTTAACCGTCCCTGGAGCCGCGCGCAAAACGGCGAACGTGGTGCTGGGAACCGCATTCGGCATCGCCTCCGGCGTCGTGGTCGACACGCATGTTCAGCGTATTTCACACCGTCTCGACCTGACGAAGGAAATCGAGCCCGTGAAAATCGAAAAGGATCTGATGAAGATCATCCCGAAAGAAAAGTGGATTCTTTTCGCGCATCAGATCATTCATCACGGCCGCGCACTGTGCGTCGCGCGCAATCCGAAGTGCGCCGAATGCAAGCTCGATCCGCTCTGTTACGCGAAAGATAAAACGATCTAGCGCACAGTCGGTTCGCCCGCCAGATGCAATCCTTTGTGGATCGCATAGAGCGCGAGTTCCAGCCGGTCCGAGACGCCGAGCTTGTCGAAGATGTTATGCAGATGATTTTTAACCGTCTGCTCGCTGATGAACATCTTCTCCGCCATTTCTTTGTTCTTGTAGCCCTGCGCCACCAGCGCCACGATTTCGCGTTCGCGCGTCGATAGAGGACTCCGCTCGCGACTCTTCCCGCCCGACGCCTGGCCGCCGCTGCCTTCCTGGCCCGTCGAAAACTGCCGCATAACCGCCGCCGTGGTGTGCGAATCGAGCCAGATCTCGCCCGAGTTCACCTTGCGGATACTCTTCACAATCAGATCCGGCGCCGTCTGCTTCAACACGATGCCGCTACAACCGAGTTTCATCGCCTGCACGAACTCGTTTTTGTCCTCTGAAGCGGTTAGCACGATGACACGCGTCCGCTTGTTGGTCTGCTGCAACGACTGAAGCGCGGAAAGTCCGTCCAGATTTGGCATCCGGAGGTCGAGCAACAGAACGTCGGGATCCAGTGCCTGGACCTTCTCCAGCACCTCGCGGCCGTCGCCTGCTTCTCCCACGATCTCAAAATCGTCTTCCAGCAGCAGCAGCTTTTTCAAGCCGTCGCGTACAATAGGATGGTCGTCGGCGATGACGATCCGTACGGTCGTCTTCTTCTTCTCCGTTCCCTCCGAATTGTCATTGATGGGGGCTACCATAGTGTCCATAAGCTCCACTCTTCACTACTCCGACTCCATGCTAAAGGGTTCTAGTACTATGCGCAATTGAGAGTCCCCTAGCGAAATGTCTAGAGATTATACTTAATTCGCAGCTAAGGTAGCCTTAATCAGATGGGGTGGGTCCGCTCTATACAACGGGCCGGTGGTGCTTACTTTGAAAGACCTCGCAGCAATTCCGTCATCATCTCAGTAACTTGCGATTACACAAACCTTAACCGCCTCATCGCCAGGACCAGCATCTTCAGCAGCAGCCACCCGTGACTCCAGCGTTGGATATTCGTCTCTCCGTACGTTCGCTCGCGATACCGGATAGGCAAATCGATAATACGCAGCGAGTTCTTCGCCGCGCCGAAGATCAGATCGAAGTCGCCGAATGGATCAAGCTGGCCGAAATAAGCTCGATTAGCCGCGATGGTCTCGTAATCCTGCCGGCTGAGAACCTTGGTGCCGCAAAGCGTATCCTTAATACTCTGGCCCAGCAGCCAGCTAAACGCCAGGCTGAAGAATTTATTACCCAGGAGATTGAAGAAGCGCATCGCGCGCTCCTCCATCGGATACATCAGCCGGACGCCGTTGATAAACTCACCCTTGCCGGAATGCCACGCTTCATAGAACCGCGGCAGATCTTCCGGCGGAACCGTCAGATCGGCGTCCAGAATCATCAATACGTCGCCGGTAGCATTCGCGAATCCGAGCCGTACCGCGTCGCCCTTACCCTTTCCCCCCTGGCGGAAAAGCTTCGCCTCGCAGCCCGGCCGCCGCGCAATTTCCTTCTCGATGGCTTCATAGGTATTATCTGTCGAGTTCCCCTCGACAAAGATCAACTCGGTCCCCGCGCCCATCGCCGGAACCCGGTCCAGTATCTCGCTGATGTTGCCCGCCTCATTGCGCGCGGGCACAACCACCGTCACCACGGACGGTTCCGGACGCGGCTCCGGGATCGGGCGAGCGACGATGAAATTGGCAATCGCGAACCAACGGAATGGCACGAACTTCACCAGATACCGGTTGCACAGGGTGTCCCACAGCGGAGTCCAAAACGGCCAGAGCACCTCGTGCCCTTCCCGGAAGACCTCAAACCCGGATAGAAACAGGACATTTTCCAGATCTTCCACCGTCACCCAGTTCTGCGGAAGCTGACGTTTTGCCAGTCCTAGAGCCTCCGCCAAACGGCGTGGGCCCTCCCACACCCGGCTATAGGCATTCAGAATGAACCTCGTTCCCGGATGGCTGTGCAGCCGGACCCGCTCGAATAACGCCTGTAGATCCCAAAGATCGTTCACCACATCGGAGCAGATAATATAGTCGAACCGCTCGTTCAACTCCAGTTCTTCCACATCCTGGTGAATGAAGCGCAAATCGGGATGGCGGCTGCGAGCAAGCGCGATCATCCCCGTTGAAAAGTCGACGCCGGCGCCGTAAGAAGGTTTGAGGGAGGCAAGCAGGTCGCCGTTTGCGCACCCGAGGTCCAGCACTCGCTTCCCGGCCGGCACCAGAAAACCGTAGACTTCGCTCAAACGTTCGCGGAATGCGCGGCGCGACCGGTCCCATCGATCGATCGTGGCGGCAAACTCATCCCAATACTGAACACGTTGTTTCTTGTAATTCTCAGCCGCTTCTGAATATCTTGCGGAGCCACGATTATTCATCTGGGCGGGCTTTGCGCCTTTGCGTGATCATGCTTCCGACCAGTGTAGCGCGCTATAATCCCGCCATGACTCAGTCGTCCAAACCACGCCGCGATTTCTTGCGCGGAGCGCTAGCCGCAGGCGGACTCGGCGCAGCGCAGATCGCAACGGCCCAGGATCGTGCGGCAAATAGTGAATCCGATTTTCTCCCGAAATACGCCCGCGCCCAGAGTTACAAATCGCTCAAGCAGTCCAGTTACGATCGCACCGGCGGCAATCGCGATTCCTGGAATATCCCCGGCGGCGGCGTCCAGGAGGTGTTCAACGCCTCCGGTCCCGGTGTGATCACCCATATCTGGTTCACCATTGCCGCGCGCAGCGGCGATCATTTAAAGGAACTGGTTCTGCGCGCCTACTGGGACGGCAACAGCAAGCCGAGTGTCGAAGCGCCCATTGGCGATTTCTTCGGCCTCAATCTCAACTCCTATCAGATTTACGAATCGGCGTATCTGGCCTGCTCGCCCGGTAAATCGCTCAACTGTTATTTCGCGATGCCCTATCGCCGCTCGGCCCGCATCACGGTGACCAATGAAGGGAAGCAGGAGGTCGGCGCGTTCTACTCGAACATCGATTACATGACCGTCCCGAGCCTTCCCGCCGACGCGTTGTATTTTCACGCGCAGTATCGCCAAGCGGCGCCGTGCATTCCCACGACCGGTAACGACGCGAAGATCAATCTCGATGGACGTCTGAATTATGTCTTCACCGAAACGCGCGGCCGCGGCCATCTGATGGGAGTCACACTAGGCGTCCTTCAAAATGCCGACCGCTGGTGGGGCGAGGGCGATGACATGATTTTTATCGACGACGAATCGAAGCCTCTAATAAACGGCACCGGCTCCGAAGACTATTTCCTGGGAAGCTGGGATTTCGGAGGCCGCGACGGCGCCCAGCCGTTCGCGCATCATTTTTATGGCGCGCCCCTGATCGCCGCACCGGAGCGCACCGGCGGCCGTTGGTGCTGCTACCGCTGGCATGGCGATAATCCCGTCACCTTCGAAAAATATTTGAAGTACACCATCGAACATGGCCACGCCAACGACCGCGGCGATAACTTTTTCTCCGTCGCCTACTGGTATCAAGCCAGGCCCTATGTCGATTTTCCAGCGCTGCCCTCCGTCGAGGCTCGCATTCCAAAAGTGAGGACCGCATGAAAAAGCTTCTACCGTTATTGATACTGATTCCAATATTCGGCGCGGACCCTCCAGGCGTGGTCGTTTGGAAAGCGAGTGAGTTGAAGGCCAAAGACAAGGAACTCGCGGGCAAAATGAGTGATAAGAAGGTCGCCACTGTCACGCTCGACACCTTCGGCAATCACTACACGATGCTCGCGCACCGCGAGGGCGACGGCGAAGTGGAAGTGCACGAGAAAATGGCCGACGTATTCGTCATCGAATCGGGCGAAGCCACGCTGATCGTGGGCGGCACCGTGGTCGGTGGACACCAGCGCTCCCGGAGAAACCCGCGGCACATCGATTACCGGCGGTGAGAAGAAAACGCTCGGAGCAGGAGACGCGGTCCACATCCCGGCAAAGGTCCCGCATCAGATGCTGGTCGCCAACGGCAAGAAGGTTGCTTATTTTGTGGTGAAGGTGGAGCAGAAATAGCCGAACGCGCTGAACCTCGATATAGTCGTGGCAGTCAAAAGCTCGCGGAAAATGGGCACTGCACCACTCTGTCCCCTTTTTCCCCAGTACTGCCGGGTACTGCCTGAAAGGTGCGTTGAATGAAAACCGCGCGCCTTCTGGTCATTCTACTTGATGGTATTGTGCGAATCGCAAATATGCCACGTAGCGGGGTCGGTCCCGAAATAGAACCAACAGAAATCGGTTCGATAGATGCCGCTGAACGAATCGGAGTATCTAACTTCAGCAACAAGAAAGAGGTTAAGCTCCCCAGTCCGCACCTCTGCAAGTTCGATCGAGCTGAGCGCGGAATACGTTCCATTCCAGCCTTCATCTTCTGCCGAGCTGAAATAGCGGTCTCCAGGGGCGAGATCCTGACGGGCAAGATGAATGTACTTCTCCTTGCTCCGCTTCAAGAAGAGATCTTCCAGATCATTAAACGCACCCTCAGTGAATCTGACGTGGTATCGACCCCACTGGGATTCTCCTTTGGCAAGCCCCTGTAACGAAGCAGTTTCATGCTCCGTACGATTCTAACCGCTGCAGTCTTGCCGATGTTTTTGAAATAAAGATTGATGCTAGTCGCTTTTAGGGTCGCCAGCAAACGCAGCTTGCCACTCAGGAGTACAAAATGAAGATTCCAGATAATCTGGGCTAATTACGGCAATGATGCTTTTGCACCTCCGTAGGGCTTTGTTCATCTCATGCACAAAATTCATTGAGGGGCGGAAGTCTCACGCTTGAATAATTGTAGAATATCCACCTTGCTCAAGTTGCCACGCAATCCACTCAGCCCATTGGAGATCCGTCTTCGCATAGCTTATGAAAAAATCATACATACTAGTCACCATTTCGTCTCGCGAGCAAAATGGAAATGAGCAATCCTTTCCTCTGCGGTGTGCCCGCGTCTATTTGAGTCTATCACTCGCAAGTTGCTGTTTCCGCTATGGTTCCGGGAAAATAGCGACGCAATTTTCGGTATTACCACCAAAATCCGGTGGAATGACGCTAGCATACCACTTGCTCACCTTAAGGACGGCACGCCGTCGGTATTCATACGGGCGGCGATTAACTGGGTATTTGCTTACACGGACGCCGCCCGGGCGGCAGATCGAGCTTGATGAGGTGGCATATCAGGAATGGCGGGACGGCAAGATCATCCGAGAGCGGTTTTATTACGATCCAGCCCAAAGACTGCGGGGCGTGTGAATGTTTGGGAAACGGGAATCCAAAAGCACCTGCCAAAGTGTTCAAAGTGCGGTTCTAACGATATTGTCCGCTCGGAGAGAGGCGGATTTTGGGCGGCGATTCAGGTGTTATTTGGCCGATGGCCGTTCCGGTGCCGCAGTTGCCGGAGGCGGTTCTACCGTAGCGAGCCACCGGTGGAATAATGGTTGCGGGGGTAGGATTTGAACCTACGACCTTTGGGTTATGAGCCCAACGAGCTACCAGACTGCTCCACCCCGCACAACCATCGTAGCGTAGGTGTGCGGGTTGGTCAAATTTTGACGCAAATAAACCAGGTTCCGGCGCCGACTGCGGCCCACAGGGCGAAAACGGCGGTTACCCGCAGCGCGAATTGCCTCGTTCCGGCGGATAGGGCGACCAGAATCTTCTGCACCGCATTCGCCGCCAGCGCCAGCAATACTGCAATTTCCGCCGCCGCCAAGGGCAGGCTCTGGTTCCTCAACAACTCGGCTGCCGGAGCGATCACTGTCGACACGTCCACTAATCCGCCCAGCAGGCTGGTCCCATAGAACGCCCCGCTTCCCAGCGTCGCCGTCGCCCATTTCGACAGAAAGACGACTGCGGCGAACAAGGCTCCGAATCGCAATGCGGGCCAGATGCGGAACGGATTGCCCGATGCCATCGCGACTTCTTCCATCGTTTTGTGCGGCCAGCGCCGCAGTATCTCCGCGAACAGCACGCCGCAGGCGAACATCGCCGCCAAAGGCCAGACGCACGCGCGGGCCAACCGCGGACTAACCGCCATCACGATCAAGAGCGTGCGCGGGAATTGGACGGTGTTCGCGATTACGAAGGCGCGCCACAATCCGAACACACACTGCGGATGCTCCTTGCTTTCGCGCGCGAATAGCAGCGTCGCCGCCGTGGTGGACGCCAATCCACCCAGCACGCTGGTGTAAAAAAGGCCGGTTTCTTCGCCCAGGAATTTTTCCAGGAAATAGCCAATGTAGGAGAGCGACGAAATCAGGATCACGAACTTCCATATCTGGCGCGGCTCGAAAAATTCGTAGGGACCATACGCGCCGGCGGGCAACAAAGGATAAATCACGACGACGACGCCAACGAATGCCAGCGTGGCGTTGAACTCCGTGACCGAGATCGTTTCCCGCAGCAGTTTTTGAATGTGCTGTTTAGCTTCGAGAAACACCGCTACGATCAGCGTCACCGCAATTGCCACAGGTTCGGCGTAGGAGGGAACCGGCGAAGCCGCGAGGTAAGACAACGCGAACGTGGCGACTCCCGCCAGTTCCGTCGTGATTCCACGCCGCTGGAGGCGATCTTCAAAGTGAAACACGGCAAGCAATGCGGTGAGCGAGATCAGAACGGGAGCGGTGAGCCACGGCGTTCCGAGGATTCCGCAGACTCCGCCCGCCAAGGCGATGATTAAGAAATCGCGGAGACCGGGAAGAGTGGCGATGCTGGTTTCCACATGTTCCGGGTCGCGAGGCGCGGCATCTCGGTGAGCGGCATCTAGGTGGGCAGCATCTCGATGAGCAGCCTCGCGCTGGCCGCCGATCAGCAATCCGATCAGCAACGCTCCGGCGAGCGACTCCACCGCGGTCGATAGTGAAATGCCAGTAGTGTCCATTTATCGAACCGGAGAAAAAGGCAGCGGCTGGAGCAGGGAGACGCTGATGTTGGAAACGATCTCGGCATCGGTGTCGCCCGGGACGGCGCGCATCTTCTGCCACTCCGGATCCGCTCCAAAAGCCTTCCAGCATTTTTCGCGCGAAGCCCAGTCGTCGAAGCTCAACATGTAAACCAGGTTGGGCATTCGCGCGCCAACAATGGTCTCCGCGAAAAACACGGGGCGCATGCCAAGCCGCCGGAAAATCGCAATCTCGCCGGACTCGAACATCCTGATCTTGCGCGCCAGCGTCGTGGCATTGTTCGATTCATAGCGCCGCAGCTCGAAAACGCGGCCCGGCCTGCCGGCAACGTCAGTGGGCACGATCATCTCCGGGATGGATGCGAAGGCGCGACCCAGGATGCTGTCGATTCGTTCGTAGTTCAACCCAGGCTGCGTGTTGTACGCAGTGAGCGCCTTTCTGTACTCCGCGTCCGCCGATAACTTCGCGCGCTGCTGTTCCATCGCGGCGAGCGATGAATAAGTGGCGATCGTGGTTATGAACGGCGTCTCCTCGGCAATCATACTGGCAAAATACGCGCAGGGAGCGATGCCGGCTCGCGCGAACGCGGGCACTGCGGCTTTTTGCAAAAAGTCGGTGAGCCGGGTGCGCTGATTGTCGGGCGTGTTGCGTAGATGGATGGTACGAATTTCGTAAATCGAAGGGGGTTTCGGCTGTGCGCTGGAAAAAGCAGCCCCTCCAGCGGCTAGGGCGGGCACAAACTTGCGACGGGTCATAGGCTATAGCTTAATGCGTTTCGATGGGCGCAGGCAGCGCATGGCGTCGCCCCACCGAACGTGAGAACTCCTACACTGGAGTTAGTGTCTCGCGCTCTCGCTCTGATCCTTATCTGCGCCGCAAACGAGGCCCGCGCGGCTGCGCCTTCGGCTGCCGAACTGAGTCGCTCCATTCACGAAAACGGGCTCGATCCCAAGGAGTGCTACCGAGTCCGCGATCTGAGCTTCCGCAAAGACGACATTCGCACCTATCTCACCGACGGTTATCTGATCTTCTCCAAGCCGGCAGGCGGCCAGCTTATTTCCGCCGTATTCACCACCGAGGTGGAAGGCGGCGATGGCGAGGTGATTCTGGTGCCTCCTACGCGCGGCGAGCGCGAATCGCTTGCGAAGTTCACGCATTCCCCGAACCTGGACGAGCATATCAGCGCTGCGATGATGATCTTCACCAACGGCGCAGGCAGCTTGCTGCACGAGCGCATCGAAAAAGAGAGCAGCGCGAAGAAAGCGCCGGAGATGGGCGCACTGATGGCGGAGCGGTGGTCCCCGGTTGTGGCCAATATGAGGGAAGGGTTCGAGCTGAGAATGGTCGACGACCTGTTGTCACCCGATCCAAGCGCCTCGGGATTCATGTTTCTGGAGTTGGCCGGGCGCGAACGGGGCAATTTCGACGTGCTGTACGATCCGCGCGCGCGGGAGCAGATTTTCGCCGGCCAGTTTGCGGAGCAGGGCGGCCGCTCGCACTATAACATCTGGACAAGCTTCATGGCCAAAGAGATTCGTACCGGCGCGATCAAGCGATTCGAGCCGGGATTCTCGCTGCGCCATTTTTCCATCGACGCCACGCTCGACGCGAATCTTCACATGAAAGCGTCAACGAAGATCAAACTGCGAGTGGGTGCGGCGGCCCAGCGATCGTTCCCCTTCGAGATCGCCCGGGCGATGAAGGTGACCCTGGCGCGCGTGGATGGCGTTCCCGTTGAAATGCTGGCCCGCGAGTCCGTGAGGGGCCGCGCTCCTCGAGGAAGCGAAGACGATGGATTGCTGGTGGTGACGCCGGAGGCGCTATCTGCCGCGAGCGAGCACGAGTTCGAGTTTGAGCACGAAGGGGACGTCATCAGCTCGGCAGGCAATGGAGTTTACTTTGTCGGGGCGCGGTCTACCTGGTACCCGCGCAGCGCGCCGGGATTCGCCACCTACGAGCTGACCTTCCGCTATCCAAAGAAGCTGACTCTGGTGACCACTGGGGAAGTGGTGGAGGATCGCACGGACGGGGAGATTCGGACGACTCGCCGGCGAACGGACGTACCCATTCGCTTTGTAGGTTTCAATCTGGGCGATTATGTAAGGATCACTGGAGCCGCTCCTGGCTTTTCCGTCGAAGTGTACGGGAATCGACGATTGGAAGCAGCGTTGCTGCCTAAGCCGACGGTGTTACCCGATCCCTCTGTGCGACCGCTGACGGCCCAGCAGCGAAAGGACTCGATGCCGGTCCCGGCCTCTCTGGCTCCTCCGGATCCGCTGGCGCGTCTTCACGCAGTCTCGGCGAATGTTTCGTCATCGCTTGAATTTTTTTCCGGTTTGTTCGGCGCACCGGCATTGAGGACCCTTACCGTGGCGCCGATTCCCGGAACGTTTGGACAGGGTTTTCCCGGCTTGGTGTACTTGTCGACGATCGCATATCTGGATCCGTCTTCTCGACCCGCCGGATTGCGCAGCGAAAATCAGCAGGTTTTCTTTTCGGACCTGATGGTCGCGCACGAAGTCGCCCATCAGTGGTGGGGAAACGTGGTGATTGTCTCGAGCTATCAGGACGAGTGGCTGATGGAGTCGTTATCGAACTACTCGGCGCTTTTATGGCTGGAAAAGAAGAACGGCACGAAGGCCATGGAGTCCGTGCTTGACGATTACCGGACGCGTCTTCTCACGAAGGATGCCGAAGGGCACACCCTGGAATCGGCAGGCCCGATTGTGTTTGGACTGCGCCTGGATTCTTCGAGCAACGAAGCGTGGCGCGCCATCACGTACGAGAAGGGCGCCTGGATTATGCATATGCTGCGGCGCAGATTGGGCGACGACCGTTTCCTGAAAATGCTCGCTGAGTTGCGCCGCCGTTACGAATTTCGCTCCATTACCAGCGAGGAGTTTCGCGCACTGGCCAAGGAGTTCCTGCCGCCGCGCACGCGCTCCGATGCCATGGATACGTTCTTCGACAACTGGGTCTACGCGACGGGAATTCCGACGTTGAAAGTGCACAGCAGTATAAGAGGACCGAAAGTCTCGGGAAGCGTTTCCCAATCCGGCGTCGACAACGATTTCTCCGTGGATGTACCTGTGGAGATTCAGTTCGTCAAAGGTCCATCGCAGACCGTTTGGGTGCGAACGTCGAACGATCCGGTTGCTTTTTCCGTAATCGTAAAGCAGACGCCCGTGCGGGTGAGCTTCGGAGCGTTCAGCGTGCTGGCGGCCAAAAAGTAACAACTATTAAGGTTTTAATTGACAGCCTCGAGCATGTCGTGTACAGTTGAACTATTAATTCCTTAAGCGAGAGGCGCGACGCATGGCAAGAAAAAAATCTCCGCATCTGACCGACGCGGAATTGCGGTTGATGGACGTGTTGTGGGTGAGAGGCTCGGCAACGGTCTCGGACGTCGCGGATGCGTTGCCGAACAACCCCGCACTCGCCTATTCGACGGTGCTCACTACGCTCCGCATCCTCGAAACAAAGGGTTTTATCCGCCACACGAAGGACGGACGAGCATTCGTTTATCACCCCGTCGTCGGCCGCGAGCAGGCGCGCGAGAGCGCCGTTACGCATCTGGTCCGCCGCTTCTTTGAAAACTCGCCCGAGTTGCTGATGCTGAACCTGCTCGACGGAAACAAGGTCGATGCTTCAGAACTGCGCCGGTTGCGGAAAAAGATTGAGGAGGCGGCGTCATGAACGCGGTCCTTGGCGCCTCCGTCAACGCAGGAATCGCTGGAGCCGTCGTGACCGTTGCCGTGTGGCTCGCGTTGTCGATCGCACCCCGTCGCGCGATGAATGCGGCGACGCGATACGCGGTCTGGTGGATCACGCTGGTGGTCGTGGTGATGCTCCCGGTGTTTTATATGCCACATCGCGCTGTTCCCATTGGCGCATTTGAGCCAATTACACCGGCCGCGACTCAAACGGCAGGCGTCACAGCGACCGAAGCCCCCGTGGCTTCCACGGATCTGCCGGCCCCATCGCGATGGCGGCAGTTCCCGCTCGAATTCCGCGCGGGCGCATGGCCGATCCGCATTTTCATTGCCTGGGGAATCGTCGCATTATTCATGTTGCTCCGCCTAGCTGCGAGCTATGTGGTGCTGGAACGGCGGAAGCTGCGCGCACGGCCCGCGGAAAGTCTTCATGGATGGCCCGTACGGGCACTTATCTCCTCCGACATCGCATCGCCGATGGCCGCTGGTTTATTCCGCCCGGCGATCCTTCTGCCCGAACGCCTGATCGTCGAACTCGACAATGATGAGATTGAACAGATCCGCGTCCATGAAACGGCGCACCTGACGCGCCGCGACGATATTGCTCTGTTGATTCAGCGCACGCTGGAAGCGTTATTCGCGCTGCATCCCGTGGTTCGATGGATCACCCGCCGCATCGACCTGGAGCGTGAAATCGCCTGTGACGACTTCGTCGTCGAGCAAACCGGCCAAGCTTGCCCTTATGCGTCATGCCTGACGCGTGTCGTCGAAATCGCCGGTGGCGTGCGCTCGTCGATCGTCGCGGCAGCCGCCACTGAGGAGCGCTCGCACCTCGCAAGGAGAATCGAAATGTTGCTGGACAAAACACGTCACAAGGGGACTCATCTCTTGAAGACTCCATTGCTGTTGATGGTTGCCGCCCTGGCGGTGCTGGCATGCGCAGCCGTCAGGGCTCCGGGCATCATCGCATTTGCGGCGGAGGAACAGGACTCGTTTTTCGATCAAGTGCCGGCACCGCCAGAGCCACCAGCGGTTCCAGCAGCTCCAAACGCGCCTGCGCCTCCTGCGCCCCCATCTCCTCCCGAGCCCCAATCCGAATCGCAAAGCCATCGCACCATTACTTCGCGCTGGAACGACGGACTGCATTCGCGCGAGATGCGCGTTCGCGGCGACGTTCATTTCACCGATGACGAGACCGACGTGAAAGCGATGTCCGCGGACGGCTTCTTCAGCTACGAAGAATCCTTCGGTTTTTCGAGCCGGCGCTTTCAGGCCTCGGCTGACTCCGCCGGGCAGATCACGCGCCGTTATCTGGTCGATGGATGGGAGAAGCCTCTGGATGCCGATGGAAAAGCCTGGCTGCGCGTGGCAATTCCCGATTGGGTGCGCGAATCCGGCATCGATGCGCCGGAACGCGTGCGCCGTATCCTGAAGCAGGGCGGCGCATCCGCCGTTCTTGCCGAGATCGCCAAGATTCATAGCGACGGAACGAAGAAGATTTATATCCGTGAGCTGGCGCCGATCGGCAACCTCTCGACGGATCAATTTCAGTCGCTGCTCCGCGTGGTGCGCGGCATGGGTTCGGACGGCGAAAAAGCGTCGGCGCTGGATTTTCTCGCTCCTTACACTCTGAAGGATACTCTGCGTGACCACACATTTGAAGCTCTCGCAACCATTCACTCCGATGGCGAGAAACATCGTGTATTGACACGATTCATCCTGACCGATCCTTCGCGCGGCACGCTGACCATGGCGGCGCGCGCGGCCACGGACATCAATTCCGATGGTGAGAAGGCCGCTGTCCTGGTCGATCTTGCGGCGCATCTTCGAGGTAGCACCGATCTGTCCCATCCTTTCTTCCGCGCAACCGAGTCGATTCATTCCGATGGCGAGCGCGCCCGGGTCCTGATGGCAGTCTTGGCATCGGCGGGCGAACAGCATGACATGCTCGTCGAAGCTATCCGCGTCGCGCAGTCGATTAACTCCGATGGCGAAAAGGCTCGCGTGCTGGTGCACGCCGATGGCTACTGGAAGGACGACGACAACATGCGCCGAGTCTACTTCGAGAGCACCCGCTCCGTGCACTCCGATGGTGAGAAAGCGCGCGTGTTGACGTCGCTCGTCGGTCGCACGGATCTCAGCGATCGCACGCTAATCGAAGCGGTGCATTGCGCCACCACCATCAACTCCGACGGTGAAAAAGCGCGCGTCCTGGTCGCAATCGCCAATCACTCCAACGGAAAATCCGAAGTGCGCGAGGAAATCAAAACCGCCGCCGGATCCATCCATTCCGATGGCGAATACCGCCGGGTGATGACGGCCATCGATCTACGCGCGGGCAATCGCCCGCAAGCCCGGTAACGCGTCGCGAAACTCGCCTTCGCCAAGTCCAAAATAGAGCTTCCGGAAGATCGCGAAAAGTTTTTCGTACACCGCAGTTTCCTGAGGATCGGGATCATACGTCTTCCACGCCGGGCACAGCGCCTTCTGCGCATCTTCGATGGTCTTAAATGTTCCTGCGGCGAGAAACGCAAAAATCGCCGATCCGAGACTGGTCACGTCACCCGCCGGCACCAGCACCGGTTTGTTTAATACATTCGCGTAGACACGATTCAGCGTGTCGCCGCGTTGTGGAATCCCGCCGGCGTTGATCACGCGATCGATGCGCACGCCGTGTTCCGCCATGCGCTCTAAAATCACACGCGTATGGAACGCCGTTCCTTCGATCGCCGCGAACAGCTCGTCCTGCGCGGTGCTGGTAAGGTTCCAGCCTAGCGTCACGCCGCCCAGCTCCGCATTTACCAGCACCGTTCGATCGCCGTTATCCCACGTCAGCCGCAGCAATCCCGTTTGTCCCGCGCGATATTTCTCCAAGCCGTCTGCCAGCGCGGAGACAGTCGTGCCTGCCCGTCGCGCGATCGCATCGAAGATGTCACCCGTCGCCGACAGCCCCGCCTCGATGCCGAAATAGTCTGGGTGGATCGATCCTTTGACGACTCCGCACACTCCCGGAATCAGTCCCGTGTCTTTCGCCATCGCCATGATGCATGTCGACGTGCCGACCACGTTCACGACATCGCCTTCGCGGATGCCCGATCCGATCGCATCCCAATGCGCGTCGAATGCGCCCACGGGAATTGGAATACCTGCCCGCAATCCCAGTTTCTCGGCCCACTCATCACTCAAATGCCCCGCGAGCTCGTCCGACGTCGCATATCGTCCGCCTATTTTTTCGCGCACGCCCGCGAGCACCGGGTCCACGTGGGTCAGAAAATCTTCCGGAGGAAGGCCGCCCAGCGCTTCACTGAACATCCACTTGTGTCCCATCGCGCAAATGCTTCGCGACACCGATGCAGGATTCGTCACACCGCACAACACCGCCGCGATCATGTCGCAATTTTCAAGCGCAGTCGCGAACTGCGCGCGTTTTTCCGGATTTTGGCGCAGCCAGTGCAGCAGCTTCGACCATCCCCATTCCGACGAATAGACGCCGCCGCACCAATCGATCGACTCCAGTTTGGCGGCCCGCGCCGCGCGCGTGATCTCGCCCGCTTCTTTCCAGGCTCGATGATCGCACCACAAATAATAATCGTTGATCGGAACCAGGTCCGCGTCCACGGGAATAACGCTCGACCCCGTCGTGTCGAGCGCGATTGCTTCCACGCGATCCCCCGCGACCCCGGCGGTTTCGAGCGCCATGCGCATCGCTTGTGTAAGCGCGCGCAGTTGATCCGCGTGACTCTGCGTCGCATGATCGGGATCGTCTCTCTTGCGCAGCAGCGGATACTCCGCGGTCGCCGAACCGAGGCGCCCCATCTCACTATCGACAATCGACACTCGAACGCTGAGCGTCCCAAAATCCACACCTGCCACAATCGCCATAATTATCGAATCGGCTGCGGCACAGCCGACCCATCCGCCCTCGGGTCCGACGCGGCGTAATTAACACCGGTCTTCGAATCGTGGAGAATCGCCTGCCCGCGGCCCATCTCCTGCGTGTACTCTCTCCGGATGTTGATTTTGTGCCCTCGCTCTGAAAGTTGTTGCAGAGTCTGAGAAGGCACGCGCATCTCGATCGATACGTCGCAGCCCGTTGCATTCAGCTTCGTAAAGCGTGGCGCTTCCAGCGCGGCCTGTAGATTCATTCCGTAATCGACGATGTTCGAAACGAACTGCGCGTGCGCCAGCGGCTGATTGAATCCGCCCATGATGCCGAAGCCGGCGTGCAGATCGCCTTTTTCCATGAATCCCGGGATGATCGTGTGCAGCGACCGCTTGCCTCCCGCCAGCACATTCGGATGCTTCGGATCTAGAGTGAAATTCGCACCGCGATTTTGCAGCGCGAACCCCATCCCCTCCACCGTAACCCCCGATCCGAACGCGGAAGACACGCTCTGGATCCAGCTCGCGATGTTGCCCTCTTTATCCACCACTGTCAGGTAAGTCGTATCGCCCGCGATGGGTTGGCCCGCGGGAACATCGCAATTCGCCTTCACCGGATCGATCAATGCCGCGCGCTTGCGGGCGTATTCTTTCGACAGCAACACGTTCAACGGAACATCGTAGGTGCGGGGATCGGCGTCATAGCGGCGCAGATCGGAGTATGCGAGCTTCATCGCCTCGATGCGAGTATGCATCTCCATCGGACTCAGCGGTCCGAACGCCGAAGCCGGCGACGTCTCCATAATGTTCAGCATTTCGAGCGCGGCCATGCCCTGCCCATTCGGCGGCAATTCGTATACCCTCCAGCCTCGATACTCAGTCGATATCGGCTGTACGAATTCCGAGGAAAACGCCGCCAGGTCCTCCGCCGTCATCGTTCCTCCAAGCTTCTGCGACGTCTTCAAAATCGCTGCCGCGATCTCGCCTTTATAAAACGCGTCGGGACCCTTCTCCGCAATCAACCGGTACGCGCGCGCCAGATCCGGATTGCGAAACAGATCCCCCTCGACCGGTGGTTTCCCCGCGTTTCCAGGTGACAGAAACACTCGCGCCGATTCATCGTTCGCCTTCAGCTTCTTCTGCACCCCAGGCGAAGACCACGCCTCCACGATCGCTTCGGTGACCGGGAAACCCTCTTCGGCATAAGCAACCGCCGGTTGAAATAGATCCTTCCACGGCAGCTTCCCAAATCGCTGATGCATCTTCCACCATCCATCCACGGCGCCTGGCACGGTCACACTGTGAATTCCCGAGGCGGGCATCGTCTTCACGCCTTTCTCCCCGAGAAATTTCGGCGAGAGCCCCTTCGGCGCGGGTCCTGAGCCGTTCAAGCCAGTGAGCTTTCCCGTCTTCGCGTCCCAATACATCGCGAACATATCGCCGCCCACGCCATCCATCATCGGCTCGACGAGTCCCAGCACCGCGTTCGCCGCAATCGCCGCGTCGACCGCCGATCCCCCTCGCGCCAGAATTTGCGCAGCAGCTTGGGAAGCCAATGTCTGACTGGTCGCGGCGATTCCTTGCCGGGTAATCACCATGGATCGTCCGTAGTTTCGCCCCTGACTGAAAACCGGATGAAGTAACGAGAGGATAAGGACGATAAGCCGCCAAAAGCGCATGATGCGAGTCAGGATAACAAAACGGGAGTTGACATGCGCCGCCGATAGTCCTAATCTGGCTTAAGTTAGTTGTGTTGAGGAATGCTCGGGAAGGCGGTTAGAATCCGCCACTGCCCCGCAACTGTAATCGGCACGTATTCTGGCAGGATCGAGTCACTGCGAAAGCGGGAAGACAGAATCCAGGTAGTCGCCAAGCCGTAAGTCAGGAGACCGGTTCCTTGACGATCTTGAACAAATAGACCGTCTCGAGGGAGAACGTCTCATGACACCTGCTTTTCTATTTCTACTGCTGTCTCTTGTGCGCGGTGTGATCCTGGATCCCGCCGGCCGCCCGGTCGAAGGCGCGAAAATTGCCTGCGGCACGGAAACTTCCATTACCGATTCGCGTGGACGTTTCGAATTTCCGAAAGCCTGCGTCGCGACGATTGAAAAGCCTGGGTTTGCGCGGAAAACGGTCGCGCTCGCTGACACTAGGGATGCCGAGATTACGCTTGCACTCGCGTCCATCAGCGATCGCGTGCTCGTCACCGCCGCGGGTTCTCCCATTGCGATGGATGAAGCGGGCGTCGCCGGGAACATCTTCACGGCTCGCGATTTTGCCGCCCGACAATTTCCTTTCGTCGCGGATTTGCTGCGCGACGTACCCGGCCTCTCCATCGTGCAGACCGGCCGCAACGGCGGCCTCACCAATCTATACGCGCGCGGCGGCGATGGCGACGCAACCATGGTCCTGCTCGACGGCATTCCGGTCACCGATCCCGGTGGCAGTCTGGATTTTACCCATCTGACGTCGACCGGCCTCGATCGAATGGAGGTCGTACGCGGACCAGAGAGTGCCCTGTACGGCGCCGAGGCCTCCAGCGCCGTGATCCAGATGTTCACCCAGCATGGCGACATCGAGTCGCGAGTGCCGCACGGATCGTTCCTCTATGAGCGCGGCTCATTTTCAACCGATCACTGGGCGGGAACAATTAACGGAGGACTTGCCAAACGCATCGATTACGCGTTCACCGCCGATCAGTTTCGCTCTACCGGCGAGTTCGAAAACGACGCGTATCGCATCACCTCCGGCACCGCGAACATCGGTTATCATTTTTCGGACGCGACGACGCTACGCGCCGTGTACCGCGAATTCGATTCGTACACCGGCGTTCCCGGGCAGGTATTTTACGGCTTGACCGACACCGCGGCTTGGGAAACCGCTCGCGATTCGGCCCTCAGCGTGCGGTTCGACGACGCTCGGGGCAAGCGATTTACGCAGAAGGTGATTTTCGGGTATCACCGGAATCGCCTGTTGGACGTGGATACTTCGGACGGCAATCCCTACACGGTCGCGGCGCTGATTCGCACTGTGCCTGGCGCAATTCCGTATACCTATCTGGTCGGGCTCGTGCCCGCGTCGACGACGGTAGCGCCGCCGGGCACCACGTTGAGCACGTACACGAACTATCCTTATGCCTACGACAGTCCTGCCGTGACCGATCGCACCAATCTGCAGTATCAAGGAACTTGGACACATACAGGCGGCGCGCTGGTGTTCGGCTATGAGTATGAACGCCAAGCGGGCGTGATTTCCTCCGCCGACGTGGCGCGATCCGACAACGGTTTTTTCATCAGCGATCAATACGCGTTAACGTCGCGCATCTATCTCACCGCCAGTGCGCGCTACCAGCAGAGCAGCACATTCGGCAGTGAATTCGCGCCCCGTGGAGCGGTGACGTTCCGTTTGCCATCCGAAACATTTCTGCGCTTCAGCGCTTCGCGAGGAATCAAGGAGCCATCGCTGCTCGAGAACTTCGCGCAGGAAGGATATTACGTCGGCAACCCGGCACTGAAGCCGGAGACCACGCGGAGCTATGAGTTGGGTTTATCTCGCGAGTGGCTGTCCCGCCGCTTGCGTACCGAGCTTTCGGCCTTTCGCAATTCGTTTCATAATCTGATTGAGTATGATTCAGCGGTGTATCCTGGCACGTGGCAGAATGTAAACCAGAGTTGGGCGCGGGGAGCGGAAGCGTCGGCCAGTCTCCGCATCACGCACGATCTGGCAGTGCGCGGCGCGTATACGAAGCTTTATACGAGAATCACAAATTCAAGCACGCCCGGTGAAATCGGAGAAGAACTGTTGCGGCGGCCTCGCAATTCAGGATCGGTATCGCTGGAACTGACACCTCGTCGCTGGACCGTGATCGTGGGCGGCCGGTTCGTCGGCGAAAGGCAAGATGAGGATTTCGTGTTCGGCATCAACCGGAATCCCGGATATCAATATGTTTTCGTGAACGCGTCCTATCAGGCCACGAAACACCTGACGCCATTTGTGCGCATCCAGAATGCGCTCGACCAACAGTATCAGGAAGCACTGGGATACTCAGCCCTCTCTCGAACGGCAACCGGGGGGTTGCGAATCGCGTGGTGATGACTCGGCGCGGCTTCGGGCTTCTCCTGTTGGCGGCAGTGCTGTCCGCTGCATTGCCGCAGCGAATTGTCTCGACCGCGCCCAGCATCACCGAACTGCTCTACGCATTGGGGCTGGGAGATCGCGTGGTAGGCGTCACGCGATTCTGCCGGTATCCTCCGGAGGCGCGATTGAAGCCTAAAATCGGCGATTATACGTCGCCGAATCTGGAAGCCATTGCCGCGCTGAGGCCGGATCTGGTCATCGTGCAAACCAATCCGGTGCATCTCGCCGATCGGCTCGGCAGGCTCAAACTACGGGTCCTCGAAATCGATCAGGAAAATATCTCTGCGATTTATAGATCGATACACGAAGTGGGCGCGGCTACCGGCACCGGGAATGTGGCGATGCAATTGACTGACTCGATTCGCGACGCCCTGGCAAAGATTCGCACCGAGGTCTCAGGTCTGCCGCGAGTTCGCATGATGTTCGTCATCGGCCGTTCGCCGAACCGTTTGGATGGCTTAGTCGTCGCGGGGCGTGCGTCCTATCTCAATGAGGTAATCGAGGTCGCGGGCGGCGAGAATGTGTTCCGCGATGCGCTGGCAGGGTACCCCGAGGTGTCTCTTGAAGAGGTCATGGCGCGTAATCCGGAAGTCATCGTCGATATGGGCGATATGTCGGACACCGTCGGCGTCACCGAGGAGCATAAGCGGAATGTGATCGCGCTGTGGAACCGCGTTCCGAATCTGGCGGCAGTGAAGCAGCATCGCGTCTTCGCGGTTGCATCGGATATTTTCGTGGTGCCGGGTCCCCGCGTCATCGACGCGGCAAAAGCATTCGCGGATATGCTCCATCCAGGGTTAAATTTGCCATGAGCTTCCACGCGGCCAACTTGGCGTTTTCCTACGGCCTCCACGACGCAACTTTCGAGCTGCCGGCGGCGGGATTCGTCACGATTGCAGGGCCGAACGGAGCGGGAAAATCGACGCTGCTCGGCATTCTCGCCGGCTTGCGGCATCCTTACCGAGGCGAGTGCCAGTATCGCGGAGTTGAGATTCGAAAATGGCGGCGGCACGAATTCGCTCGCAAAGTCGCGTTCTTGCCTCAATCGATGAAGCTCGAATTTCCGTTCACCGCCGAACAGGTTGTGTTCATGGGCCGCGCCCCTTACGCCGACGGCTGGTTCGAATCGCGAGAAGATCACGAGGCGGTGGCGCGCGCCATGGCGACAACCGACACGCGTGCTTTCGCGGCACGTGATTTTCGTTCGCTTTCCGGAGGTGAAAAGCAGCGCGTGATTCTCGCCTCCGCGCTCGCGCAGGAGCCGGAGACTCTATTGCTCGACGAACCGACAACGTTTCTCGACCTGAAGCATCAGCTCGCCATGTATCACCTGCTTGCCGCGCTGGCGAAGCGGATGCTGATCGTAGCCGTGACACACGATCTGAACCTCGCCCTTCGATTTTCCGATCGCGTCATCGTCATGGAAGATGGACGAATCGCAGCGGACGGACCCCCCCAAGACGCGCTCGCGCCAGAGCTAATCGATCGGGTATTCGGCGTACACGCAGAGCTTCGCGATGGATGGTTGATCTATGGCGTCTAGCGCCAGGCTGTTACTTTTATGACCCGTAGTGTCTGGATCTCCCTCGCGATCCTCGTCGTCGTAGCCCTTGGCGCGCCTCTCATCGGCAGCTCGCACATCGACCTGCGCCGCGCGCTGGCGGGAGCGTCGCCCGATCACGAAATCCTTTTCTACGCGCGGCTGCCGCGAGTGCTCCTCGCGTTACTTGCTGGCGCCGCGCTATCCCTGACCGGTGTGTTGTTCCAATGCCTCCTCCGCGATCCTTTGGCTGAGCCCTACACGTTGGGAATTTCGAGCGGCGGATCGGTCGGCGCCGTCATCGGTATCTGCTTCGGCCTGCCCGCCATCGGATTGTTGTCGCTCGCCGGTGCGGGTACGGCCCTGCTGATCGTGCTCTGGATCGCGTTCGAAGGCCGCCGGCTTTCCTCGTTTACGCTGCTGCTGGCTGGCGTCACCATGAACAGTATTTCGCTCGCCATCGTGCTTTTCCTGCACAATTTGGCGTCATTTTCGCAATCGTTCGCAATTTCCAGATGGCTGATGGGTGGTCTCGATGCCGTCGAATACTCGACACTCGCATGGCTCGCGGTGGCCGTGATTCCCGTGTGCGCTCTGGTAATCGCGCGCTCGCGCCAGTGGAATTTGCTCGCGGTAGGCGAAGAATGGGCCTCCTCGCGCGGCCTTTCGACGACGACTTATACCGTGCTCGGTTATATCGCCGGATCGTTTCTCACCGGCATCGTGACATCGCTGACCGGCCCGATTGGATTCGTCGGATTAATTGTGCCGCATGCTTTGCGATTGAAGCTCGGAGCGGATCATCGCATGCTGATGCCCTGTTCGTTCCTGCTGGGCGCGGCGTTTCTAGCGTTGTGCGATACACTGTCGCGAACAGTGATTGCGCCAACGGAAATTCCGGTGGGAGTCGTGACCGCGCTCGCGGGCGGCCCGTTTTTCATCTGGCTGTTGCGATCCAAACGCCGGAGTTTATGGCTGTAATCCTGATCGGCGGCGGCGCCCGAAGCGGCAAGAGCCGCCACGCGCTCCAGAAGGCGCGCGCAATCCATGGGACCCGCGCCTTTGTTGCCACCGCGCAGCCGTTCGATGAGGAGATGACGACCCGCATTCATCGCCATCAAGCGGAGCGCCGCGAAGAGTTTACCACGCTTGAAGAGCCCATCGAAATCGCGCGCGCCATCGCCGAAGCGAATTTCAACGTAATTGTTGTCGACTGCCTTACCCTGTGGCTTTCGAACATAATGTGCGCCAACCAAAATTGCGACGCGAAGATCGACGCACTCATCGATGCTTCACAATCCGCGTCGGGAACCGTGATCTTCGTGACCAATGAAGTCGGCAGCGGAATCGTGCCTACCGAGAACGCCCTCTCGCGCGAATTCCGCGATCGAGCGGGGATTTTGAATCAGCGCATCGCCGCCATCGCGCAGGAGGTGTACTTCATGGTCTTCGGACAAGCGATACGGATAAAGTAATGCGGACCTTTCTCGCAGCCGTTTCATTCCTCACCATCGTCCCCGTTCCTTCACAGACCGTCCCGCCTGGACGCGCCGCGATTTTCTTTCCGCTGGTGGGAGCAATGCTCGGTGCCGCGGGCGCGGGCCTTTTCATTGCCGCGAATTTCGTGTTGCCCGTATCGCTTGCCGCCCTGATCGCGGTCGCCTTCTGGACCCTGATTTCCGGCATCCTGCACGAAGATGGCTTGGCCGATGTCGCCGACGCCATGCGCGCCGGTCGCACGCGCGAGAAAATGCTGGCGATCCTGAAAGACAGCCGCATCGGGACCTATGGAGCGGTAGCCATCGTCCTTAGTCTCGTTACGCGTTGGCAGGCGTTACAGCATGTTCCATCGCCACGAATCCTCCTGGTGTGCATGGTCGCGCAAGCCGTTCCCCGAGCCGCGATGGTCGCGCTCGCATGGGTATCGCGACCCTCGGGCGAAGGACTCGGCCTGGCATTCTCCTCTTCACTCACCACCACCGGAGCGTCGTTCGCCATCGCTCAGGGCCTGCTCGCGTCGATGCTTCTCGGCTGGCGACCCGGGCTCCTGATCCTCGCCGGCGCATATCTCACCGTGCGCGCCGCGCGAGCATATTTCTACAAACGCATCGGTGGTGTCAATGGCGATTGCCTCGGCGCGACCGAGCAACTCCTCGAAGTCTTCATCCTGGTCCTCTTCGCGAGCCGCCAAATCTATGAACTGTGATTCGATCCGCCCCGTCGCCGATCTCGAGCTCGAGACGCGCCTCCGCGCTCGCCTCGACTCGCTAACCAAGCCGCCCGGAAGTTTGGGACGACTCGAAGAACTGGCCTTGCAACTCGGGCTGATCCAAGCCACCGGCATGCCGCGAATCGGCCGCAAAGCCATGATCGTCTTCTGTGCCGATCACGGCGTCGTCGAAGAAGGCGTGAGTCCCTATCCCGGTGAAGTGACCCGCCAGATGGTCGCGAATTTCCGCTCCGGCGGTGCCGCCATCAACGTGTTGTGCCGGCACGGCGAAATCGAACCCGTGATTGTGGATATGGGCGTTGGTAAGCCCACCCGCAATTTCGCGCGCGAACCAGCCATGACCCGCGCCGAAGCCGAACAGGCACTCGACATCGGATTCGCATACGCAACCAGAGCCGAGATTCTCGGCGCGGGCGAGATGGGGATCGGCAACACCACGTCGGCCGCCGCTCTCTTCAGTGCCTTTTCCGGCATCGACGCTCTCGAAACCGCCGGGCGAGGCACTGGCCTCGACGACCCGGGCGTAGCGCGCAAAGTCGAAGTCATCCGCCGCGCTTTGATTCTTCACCAGCTCGACCCGCGCGACCCAATCAAAGTTCTCGCAGCTCTTGGAGGCTTCGAAATCGCCGCGATCGCCGGGCTCATTCTGGGCGCCGCTTCGCGCCGTCACGTAGTGATGCTGGACGGATTCATCACCGGCGCGGCCGCCATCGTCGCGAGAGCGATCGCCCCGGCATCCCTCGATTACGTCGTCTTTTCGCACTGCTCCGCCGAACGAGGACATCGGCGTATGCTCGAATTCCTCAACGCCCGCCCGCTGCTCAATTTGGAAATGCGTCTCGGCGAAGGCAGCGGCGCCGCGCTCGGCATAGGACTCCTCGAAACCGCCGTGAATCTCTACTGTGAGATGGCGACGTTTCAGAGCGCCGGCGTTTCTACTTCAGCGCCGCCAGCAGCGTCCCCGTCAGGCGAAGAACATTGAGCCGCGCCCGCTCCGCCGTTTGCTGCGATACATAATACGCCAGAAATTTTTCATTCTCCGTCGCTCGCAGCGCTTCCAGGGTTGCCAGCGTAAGCCGGCCCTCTTCATACCTCGCCAAGTCGTTGCTCAACTCCTCCCGTGTCAAGTCGAGATCGGCGCGCGCCAGCTCGCGAGATGTCTCCGCGCTCTTTACCTCCTGATAAGCGCGCCGCAAATCCGCCGTGATGCGGGACCGCGTGCGCGCCACTTCAATGCGCAGCTTCGCCACGTCGGCCTCCGCCTGCGATGCATAAGCCTTCGCCGTGCGGCCAACCAACAGGGGAACTGTGATCGAGGCGCCCAGCGCCGGATTATTCAGGTGGTACAAAAAGTTGTAGCTCGCGTTGTAGTTGTACTTCGCGAAAATATTATCCTGCGCCACCAGATTCACCTTCGGTAGACGAGCCGCATGGTAACCCTTGATCTCCAGCGTCTTCATCTGCATGTCGGATTCCAGGCGCCGAAGCTCGGGGCTATGCTCCAGCGCTTCTTCAATCGATGCGTCCTCTGAAACAGGAATCGCGATCGCCGTCCGCTCCTCCGCCGCCGCGCGCACCCGGTCGTCCGGACCCAGCCCGAGCACCTGCCCCAGCATCGTCTCCGCCTCGATCAGATTTACCGCAAGCCGCTCGGCGCTGTTCCTCGCCCGCCGCACGTTCAGATCCGCTCTCTTTGACTCGATCGCCAATTCGCGGCCCTCTCCCACCCGCGCATCGACCAACTCCTTCACCCGGGCCAGATTGTCGACCTGGCTTCGCGCCGACAGCAGACTGTGCGCCGCTTGTTCGGCATCGAGAAACAGCGATGCCACTCGGTACGCCGCCTCTTCCTGACGCTTGGTCACATCGATGGCCGCGCCCCGCAACCCTTCTTTCGCCTGTCCGATCTTGTAACTCTGCGACCGGTCGAATAGCGACATGTCCGTGCGAGCTTCGAAGATCGATGGCGGATTTCCATCGATCGTGGTCGGATATCCGGGACTCCACGCCAGCCCGCTGCCGCCGTATACTTTGGGATAAAAAGCATCCTTGGCGATCAGAATCTGATCGCGCGCCTTCTGCTGATCCAGGCGCGCAAGCAACACGTCGGGATTCTGCGCCAGCGCGCGCTCAAGCGCCTCCCGAAGCGTCATTGTCTTAACTTCACCCGCGTCGCAAATCGCCAGAAAACCAAAAAAAGCGAGAAATTTCATACTAATCTCATTATCCGCGACCACAAGTAGGGCGGACGCCCTTGGTCCGGCTCAGCGGGGGCCACTTCAGAGTCAGCACCAGGTGGGGCAGACGGTTTCGCCTGCCGAACTTCGTCGCCCCAGCGCAAAACCGCTGAACCGCCATGCGTGAGCATGCGGACTTGGCGCCGCACCGATGCGCTACTCGTACCGCAGCGCCTCAGTAGGATTCAATCGCGACGCCCGGCTGGCTGGCAGCATCCCGAATACCAGCCCCACTCCCAGCGAAACCGTGAACGCCACCGCGATCGACAGAAGAGAAATAGGAATCGCGAACTGGTCTGTAAAGAGCTGCACGCTCAATGGAATCGCCACCCCGATCAGAATCCCCGCCAGCCCGCCGACCATGCTGATCAGCACCGCCTCCGCCAGAAACTGTTCGAGAATATCCCGCCGCGCCGCGCCTACCGCCATCCGCAGTCCGATTTCGCGCGTCCGCTCCGTCACCGTCACCAGCATGATGTTCATGATCCCGATGCCCGAAATAATCAGCGCGATCGCGGAGACGATAATCAGCACAACATTCAGAATCCCCGCGATCTGCCGCGCCGTATCCAGAATCGAGTTCAAGTTATTCACGCTGTAGCGCGCGCCAACCCGATGCCTGCTTTCGAGAACCGTCTGCACCGTTTTCGTGCACTGCTCGACATCCGCCTGCCTGCGCACCTGGATATACAGCGGATCGATTCGTTCCACACGCGCGAAGTATTTCAGCACCGTGATCGGAATCAGCACCGTATTGCTGGTGATCTCTGAATTGCCGAAGGTATCGGCCCCTTCTTTAAACGTCCCGATAACCGTGAACTCCAGGCCGTGAAGCTTCACCGTTCGCCCCACGGCGGCCGCTTGGCTTCCGAATAGACGTCGCGCGAGCTTTTCGATCAGCAGCGCGACGTGATCCCGCTCGTTGACCTCAATCGCGTCGAAAAAGCGTCCCGCGAGAAAGTCGATGTTGCGAGCCATCGGGTAATACTGATCGCTCCCGATAATTGAAACGTCTTCTTCATGTCCCTCGACGCGCATCCGGTCGAAGCTGTTCATCACTCCCGTAGCCGCGATGATGCGGGACCCCAGTTGCGCGCGTATCGCATCCACGTCCGCTGTCTTTATGTAGTCGGCGTCGGCGACGGAGACGCTGTTGTTGCCCGCCTCATAATTCGCGTAAATCAGATTCGATCCCACCCGCTGAATCGCGCTGAGAATGTAATCCCGGCTCGTCAACGAGATTGTCACCACCAGAATCACGCTCGCGTTGCCGATCACCAGGCCAAGTGCCGTCAGGAAGGCCCGGAACTTGTTCGCCCGCAGCGCCGCCACGCTGGACCGCATCGCTTCCAGGTGCGGGGAAAACCGCATCAAGCCCCGAGCTTTTCGAGCAGCGCCTCGGCCCGTTGCCGCGGAGGATCTTCCGGCGTCAGAGGCGATTGTAGATAACGCTCCAGCAGTTTCCGCGCAACGTCCAGATCGCGCTTCTCATGAATATAGGTAAGCGCGCGGTCGAACATCACCTTCGGATTGTTAGGAGCCATTCGCGCCGCCTGCTCAAACAGCGCGTCGCTTTCCTTCACCCGGCCATGATTCGCCAGATATCTCGCCAGCACCAGAACACGCCCCACCTGTCGCGGAGCCAGCTCCGCCGCTCGCCGGAACTGCTGCTCGGCCGCGTCGTATTCCTTCTTCTTGTCGGCGACCACGCCCTCCGCATAATGCCCCTCGGCCTGGTCCTGCTTGAGGATCGTTTCCGCCAGCGCCTCCGCCTTGTGCATCCCTCCGCCCAGGAACCCTGGAGCTTCCAGATAATAATCGAGTAGATCGCCCAACGCGTCCTTATCCGACGGATCGAGCGCCACTGATTTTTCGAACATCTGCCTGGCCTTGGACGCAAGTCCGGGAGCAGCGAACAGATTGGCCGTCTCCGCGCGCCGTCCATAAGCCTTGCCCAGCCAGTAAACCAGCCGTGCGTTATTCGGATCCATCGCGACGGCCTTTTCCAACGCCTCGGACGCCCTCTTGTACTCGCCCAACATAAACCAATCCTGACCGATAAGCTGAAGAATCGCAGCATCTTTATGCGGCAGACCCTGGAGCAGAGCCAGCGATTCTTTATACTCCGTCCGCTGATAAAAATTGTGGGCGCGAGCCAGTTCAGGCGGCGACGCCGTCAATCCGATTGCGAGCAAAATTACTGACAGGAAAAGTTTCCGCATCGACCGAAAATCCAGTAGGTTACCTATATTTTACACCGTTACAGATGATTGATAGCCCTCTGGAGATTCACTATGTCCACGTGGCGCGCGCGTCCACCCGTGCCGTGTCGACATTCGTGTTTTGGATGCGCCCAGTTTGGCGTACCGATCGCGATGAAATGTGGGGCGGGTTGCCAACCTGCGGACCGATCGTCAATCGGTCCATCCGGGCTAGAGGCCGGACGGGTGGTCGCTGTTTTCAAGCACCGACGCCAGGCGATTCCGTCACCCTCTACCAAGCCGTGAACCGCGGGGAGCGGTTTCCAGGGTCTGACGTTATCGAGAGTGTCGACATATCTGCGACGCTAAAGATCCTTCGCGGACGGCCCAGTGGCGAGCCCAGAATCGGCCTTGGCCAGTTCAGTTGGCCGGGCCCGGGTAGACCACCGTCCCGGGTGGTGTCGCGCTTCTGCGGTGTAGTGCTTTCTTGGTTTCTTCAACCTTCTCTCCGTTATCTTAACGGTTGAACGCTCTCTCCATTTCCAGCAGAGGCGGAACAGGTCACGCTGCTGAGCTTTGTAATTCTGACGCGACTGATCAAAATGTGGCTGCTGCGAAGGAAATGGATCTAACCGTCATTTTGCGACACTTGACACTCCTGCTAGCGTTTCGCACTCGCTTATTCGTAACCAATGAATGCCGCAACAACCCCTCGCTTCGAGTTTGGGCACTTCCTCTATGAAACCCATTGCACCACCGCCAGTGGCATATTCCTAGAGCACGGAAAGTACAATGAGGAGATGATTTTGCGAGGTCTGCTAGTCTTCTCCGCGATCGCTCTCCGGGCGCAGAGTCCCGGGGACGCGAGCACTACCATGCGGGTGTCGACGCGTCTTGTTGAGGTAAGCGTGATCGT
>Ga0182024_10000309_pt1 | contig 122420 bp, 108 predicted proteins | sample P32metaG_FD_120480 | JGI IMG/M metagenome (GOLD analysis project Ga0182024, IMG submission 120480) | Permafrost microbial communities from Stordalen Mire, Sweden - P3-2 metaG (Illumina Assembly) | ecosystem: Environmental > Terrestrial > Soil > Wetlands > Permafrost | place: Sweden: Stordalen... | reverse complement strand
GCAGCGGTTCACCGCTGCGATAAAAGGCTTCTTCTCAGTGCCGGCTTTAGCCGCTGAGGGAGACTTCCTTTGATCTAGCCGGCACAACTAACCCAGAGGGTGCCCCATCCTTTCGCAGCCTTATCGCGAAGGGTGGGCCGCCGGAACGCCGACACCGTCGGATGCCGGACAGCCTATATGCGAGCGGCCCAAAGCCCCGCCCGTCGGCGAAGATTTCCGGAAACGCGCCCGAGTCGTCATGCCAAGCGGCAAGACCTCCGTCCATCTGCGCATCGACAGCGACGTATTCGAGTGGTTCAAGAAACAAGGCGAAGGCCATCATAACGCGTATGAACGCGGTTTTGCGGTACTGCGTGGATGCGAAAAAACACTGACGCTGGCGGGCCCACCTGCCTCCGACCTTATGCGCCAACCTGCCGTATCCAGTCCTTAATAGAGGTGGCGATGCGCTCCACGTCCTGCAATCCGAGGTCTCCGCTGTGCATGATCACGTTACGTGAACGTTCGACGGTTGAAATAACTAACTTCATCCATTCCTGGTTTTGAACATAGTCCTCAAACAGCACCCAATTCTGACTCATGATCGAGCTAAGGTCTCCGAACTCCGTGTAGTTGATCGGCTCGTCTCCGCGAGGCGTGTGCCAGCGAATCTTCTCCTCTTCAGCGCGGCGAGATTCTGCCTTAGTTCTGATCTTCTCCGATACGGATTGCAGCCACCATTCAGCGCCAAACTTCTCAAGCAGCACCTTGCTGACGAACTCTCGCACAGAATTCTCAAAGGCGGCTATGGCAACATACACGACCGCCATCTTCTGGGCGCGAGCGACAAGTTCCTCGTCAAAGGAATCAATCGGCAGTCGCGCTGCCATCTCGGGATCGAAATGAGCGGCGAGACCAAACCTTCTGAGCCGACCGGTCTGGTCCAACGCTTCCTCAGTCAGCAGGCCTCGGAACACGAACGAATAGGCCTCGTCTGCATTCATGCAATCCTCCATCTTTACGGCAAGTGCTTCCGGAGAGCGGCAAAGATCGCTTCAAACACAGCTGCGTCGCGAGATTCAGGCAGATGTATTTGTATGTCGTAATGAAGCTGGAGCGGCCGACTGCCCGTGTCTAGGTTCGGCGGCACAGCGATTAGTGGTGCAGCGGTTTTTGTGGGGTCTTCTGGCTTCTTCTCGGCGGTCGAGGCTTGAGCGGGCGTGCTCGCGGGCGGCGCGGCTTTCCAATCAGCGAGATCGGAGAGCGCCTTGAAAGTGTTGGCCATCAGCGACACTACGTTGTCCGACTTTTGCCCTAGAGTGAGCGTACGGAGTTTATTCTTGACCTCATCGACACCCAAGGCCTGCGCGTTCTTGTTTACGTTGAAAAGGTCGGAGTACGCTTCGCGAATGCCTTCAGCAAGCACTCTCGCGGATTGACCTTGGTCCAAGAAGTCGAAGTATCGCTGCCTCGGCACCCCAGCATCGTCGATGAATCCCAAAGCCTTGAGCACACCTAGAAAGAGCCGATCATTAGAGCTGGTGAAGTCCAGTTGCTTCAAAAACTGGATAGTGAAGCGCTCCGGCGCTTTTGCGGACTGGATCGACTTCAGAAACGCGTCCAGGTTCTTCGTCGTCATTAGGTAAGCATTCGGTAGCGCCATTGGATCTCTCCTCGCGAGTTACTCTGTCTTGGCGGCGTTAAGATTACTCTTGCAGGTACTAGACTTCTCGCGCGTGGGCCATTTCGACGAGTAAGTATAACTCCGGGTTGCACCACCTTCGAGCGCTCCCTTACAAGTGGCCGGCTAGCGGCATGCCCGAAGCCGTGCCCTTCCGCTCTTGTTTCACCGTGCTTGATCGCTTCAGTGAGTAGACGTGCAACCCAAAATCCAAAGCAAAGCCGCGCGCCCCATCTCTCGCGAGAAACTTCTTGACTCCAACCCCTAGTAATGCAATAGTAAATATTGATTGGGGCAGTTTCGAGGAGCGTCCGCCAAAAGCGACCCGCCTGGAAGCTGCCCCAAAGCCATTTTCGGAGGCTTTATCGAGGCTAAGTCATTATTCCGGAAGGTAATTATCCCTTGACAGTAGGTACGACTATTTGCTATGATTTTACCTGAGAGCAGGTAAGATTATGGCCCACAACAATCGCAAGCCGAACATGCTGCCGTTCACCCTGAAAGACTTCCAAAAGCAATTCCCGGATGACGCGACCTGCCTTGAATGGCTCAAGAATTATCTCTACCCGGATGGCATTTTTTGCGAGGCGTGCAACGCGATCACCAAGCATCACCGCGTCAAGAGTCGCCCGTCCTACTCTTGCGATCATTGCGGCCATCACGTTCACCCAACCGCTGACACGATCTTTCACAAATCGCCTACTCCACTCACGACTTGGTTCTATGCCATCTACCTCATGGCCCAGACGCGTTGCGGCATCTCGGCAAAGCAGATTCAGCGCGAGACGGGCGTTACCTACAAGACGGCGTGGCGCATGTTCAAACAGATTCGCACGATGTTGACGGATGAAAAGAGCGGCCCGATTGGTGGATTCAATCGCAAAGTGGAAATGGATGAGACGTACTACGGCAGCAAAGCTAGGGGCACGCGTGGGCGCGGGACTACCAAGACTCCCGTTGTCGGCATGGTGCAGCGCAAGGGGCAGGTTCGGGCATTCGTAGCCGCCGACGTGAAAGCCGATACGCTGAATGGACTCATCAAAGAGCATGTGCTCCCGAAGTCGGTTGTCTTCACTGACACTTTCCGCTCCTACAATGGGCTGGATGCGCGTGGATACCAACATCAGAGAATCAATCACAGCGAGGGCGTCTACGTGGTTGGCGAGGTTCACACGAACACCATCGAAGGTTTCTGGAGTCTAATCAAGCGTGGAATCAGCGGCGTCTATCACTCCGTTGGCCGTCACTACCTCCAGACCTATCTCAACGAATACAGTTTTCGCTACAATCGGCGATTCGATGTGCAACCGATGTTTCTTAGCATTTTGCAGCAAGTTGAGAAGCGGGATGCAGTTGTGCGGCAATCGCCCGTCGCGGTTGAGCCGTTCTGACTCGGCTTCGGTCGTCACGGAAAGACGAGGGGATATGAGCGAAGACGAAAAGGCACGGCAAATCGGCAGCATTCTGAAGCAATATAGCGAAGCAAAAATAACACTCGCCCATGTGGATACGAAACTTAAGAGAGTGTCGGAAACGTATAAAAAGTGCGGACAGGCTATCGAGCAAAGCGCAGCGCGCTTGACTATAGAACATGGCCACTTGCGGGACAGTTATACGCCAGACTTTGATGCTGCCTGCCTATTGGACGAAGCGAAGTTGGTCGAATTGCTCAACGAAAGGTTAGCGGCTGAAAAACTGGTAGCGCAATTAAGTGAGGAAATGAAAGACCTCGGCATCAGCAACGTGAAGTGAGGTCACAACTGAAGCCATGAAAACCCTGCTTACCGTCATGCGTCTATCTGCCCTGACCGCCTGCTCGAAGCAGTCTTCTCAGCCGGTAGCTTCCGAAACTCCTCAACCCGCCGTCTCTCAGGAATCCAAGCACGGGTATGAACTAGCGAAGACGTGGGACTCTGCAACCGTGGAAGAAAGAAAGGCTGAAGCTGACGCCTATTACACCAGCGGCCTTACCAGATTCGGCAAGACCGATAGTCAACTCGCGCATCTTGAGCTTGACCGCGTGAGCTATGAAGTATGCGTCACTGATGCCCATCTCGTGACCGCGTGTGCAAGTCCGGCACTCCCGAAGAACGCTGAAACCGCTAAGGCTTGCGCCGACGCGGGAGAGCTGGGGCCACAACATATCGCTCAGTGCGACAAGCTGATCGACGAACTCCCCAGGTTAATTGAGAAACAGAACGCCGCTTTAAAGGAAGAGTTGAAGCGTTGAAAGAACTGCTGGCCGCATAGACAGGCTAAAATGGAAAAGGCCCGCGTCAACGGGCCTTTTTCTGCATTCGGAAAAAACTGGAGGGCGTCGGTCGTCACTCCCACTCCGAGTATAGCGCAGGGGTGTGGCCATGCGGAACACTCATGACGCTGAGAGACTTTCTTGTGGGAGTTGCAGCTAGTTTGACTGTCGCAATAATTGTTGGGCATTTCAAAGGCGAGAATGCCGCTCTTGGTTGCCTCGTCATTGTCGTGCTTTTGCTGGGTGTCATTGAGTTGTTTTTCTACACGAAGGGTCTCGTGATTCATTATGCGGGACACGGGATCGGTGATGAACAATATGCGGACGTGACCCTGCTTTTGAGGGGCTACATCAGAAATAACAAGCTAAACGTACCCATTGATGGCACGACGTTCCCTGATGACCCATACCGCGGAGTGAGAAAGCATGTTTTGGTACGGTATTCCTATCGCAGCAGAACAGTCAGAGAAAAAATAAGGCACGATGGCGATAGACTTATGCTTCCCTGACAATTCTTGCAGCCTGTGAATTACTACTGAGTTTTCATATTCTTTTCGTCTCGACTGCGTTCTTCTTCCAGAATGTTCGCCTGCCCCTGAGCCGCTTGCCTTGGGTACTTCAGCGCCCATTCCTGCTCAGCGGCGCCCTTGCGCTCCTTGCAGCCCTCTAGCGGTATCTGGCATCCGATGGGATAGCGCTTGCACTCCGCTGTTTCGTAGGGCTTGCGGCACGCTTCGTCTTTTCTGTCGATTTCACTGAGGGCGAAAGCTGCTACGGTATCCTCTTGCTTTTGGATGTGACGGCTGTACAGATAGGCGAGGCTTCCGATCAGCGCTAGGGCGAGTATCGCCAGCGCGACTAGAGTTTTCAAGATGACGTTTTCGACTTAGGGTCGATCTTGCGACTCGCCTTTTTCAGAGCAGTCTCGAAATCCTCTTTCGTGAAGATACTTTCACTAGAGGCGGAATCCATTGTCGCACCCTTGGTTTTCCCGATCTCTGCATCTTTGAGTTTTCTTCGCATATGGGTTAACTCCGCGCCGTGTAGCACTTCTAATATATGCGCTGCCGGTACAACGATGGCAAGTCCCACATTGAATCCTTTTTCCACGTGCTCAATCATTGGACTGTCGATTTCTTTTAGGTCTATATTCCAGTGGCCATGCGCTAGACCCAGCAGACGAATGACGTTTGAAGATGCTTGTGCGGTCGCAGGGGTGTTCGTTCCCCACAGAAACAATCCAGGGATATCGACTGTTTGTCGAATGAAAACAGGGGAGCCACTTATCCCGCCTAGAGACTTGACTTCGATCAGATATGCTTCGATATTCCCCACACCGCTGGGAACCACCGGCCCATGTGGCACCATGGCTAGATTGCCGATTCTGACGATGGGCACATTCTTCGACTGGCCCTTGATCTTTGTAAACAGCCCAGTTATCGAAACCTCATCGCCCGGCCCGACGTTCGTTTTTTCCGCGATCTCTCGCGTGAGAAACATGCCGGTCGGGATTGCAAGCAAATCCAAGTCTCGGGACGGCATTTGCCACGAGCATAGGGCAACGTCAACCGATTCTCCCTTTGGGTGCCGATGCCACACCAGATCGCCAGACTCGTTCGCTGCAATCTCTACCGCTTCTCCCGATTTCCGATTTGCGCGAATCTTGAAAGGCACCCCGTCGAGATCGTCAGCAACGTGATTGGCTGTGACCAGATAGGTGAATCGAAATGTGCCTTCCCCCTCTTTCTCTTCCAGCGAGACCAGAAAGCCCGTACCTACCCATTCGACAGAGACTCCGTGCTCGATGCCGAGAAACACGACGCACTTCAGCACTTCATCAGGGACGCGCATATTGATGTCTTTTCGTGGCGTGAGATAGTACCTCGCCACGCCGCCAAGCCGATAATCAATATACGGAAAGTCCTTACCTACCGTCAAGGGATAATTACCTTCCGGAATATTATGCACATTAACCCTTTAGACTCAAAGATTTGGAAGGAATTTTCTCCTAAAGCCATGATTCTAAAGATCGCGGCATTAAAAAAAAATCAGCCCAATCGCCATGGTTACTTAGTAGTAAACATTGCAATTAAATAAAAGAGACAATCAAAAGCGAAACCCAGCCGCCCGCCAACCTACTTTTCGACCGTCTTAATATCCAGACTCCGCCAAAGATACCAGCAGGCAACCGACCGATAAGGAGCCCAAGCCTTAGCGATCTTGGTCATCACATCAGCCTTCGGCCACTTGCGTTTCTTATAGTGCTTCTTGATCGCGGCCTGCACCCCATAATCGCCCACCGGCAAAATATCCGGACGCCGCAGCGTGAACATCAGGAACATGTGCGCGGTCCAGACGCCGACGCCCTTGACCTGAGTGAGATGTGCGATCACCTCTTCTTCAGCCATCTCGGCCATGCGCTCAAACTCAAGCAACCCAGCCGCCGTCTTATCGGCGAGATCGCGCAGATAGGCCGTCTTCTGCCGCGATAATCCAACGCCGCGCATCTGCGCATCGGTGAGTTTGAGAATGCCTTCGGGAGTGAGCGGATCTCCGGCCAGCGCCGTAAAGCGATCAAAGATGGTAGCGGCCGCCTTGCCATTCAACTGCTGATAGAGTATCGATTCCGCCAGCGCATGAAACGTAGGGTCGCCAAACTGCATGTTGCAAGGCCCTACCCGCTCAATAATCGCCGCCAGGATAGGGTCAGATTTCTTAAGGTGTCGCGTGGCGGATTGGTGGTTCGCCTTGTGCATTCGTGTCCTGCGCATGATTGACCGTCGGAGAACTGATCGGCAGAGAGTTTAACACAGAGGCGAACAGATGGGGAATGTGGAGAAGATCGGGTGATCGGGCCATCGGGTGATCTGGTGATCGAAAAGCAGACGTTTTTCAGATCGCCAGATCGCCAGATGACCCGATGACCCGATGTGTCTAAGAGGGGAAATGGAAGTGCACGTCGACGTGAGACGCTACCGGAGCGCCATCGAGCGTGGCGGGCTGGAAGTGCCAGCGGCGCACGGTGGCTTCGATCTTCTCGTCAATGCCGTGGCCAACTGTCTGCACGATCTTGGTTTCTACAACATTGCCCTGCGAGTCGATGGTCGCGACGATCACGACATCGCCCACTAAGTCCCTAGGCAACTCAGAGCGAGCGACCGGCGGATCGGGATGGATAACCGAATACGCGACATGAACCTCGTGGCCGGTAATGGGCCCGTCAACCACAGTGCCGAGCGGCGATCCGGCATGGGCGTCATGGTCTCCCGCCGCTTCATCGGCAACAGCAGTGACGGGCTGAGGCTTTGGAGGCACTGGACGCGCGTGCGGCTTGGATTTACTTGCGCGCGGAAATAAAAGCTTCGCGGCATCCGGTGCGTCTTTGTTTGCCCCCGGCGGAAAATAAATCAAAGTGACGTTGCCATCTCCATGGGCAAGCCACATGGGAGTGAGCGTGACCGGCGCGCGATTATAAAAGACGATGGCAGCGAGTAGCACCAGATGCGCGGCCACCGACACTCCGACGACGCGATGGCGTCGAATTGCCGCCGACACAGGAAAAGCATTCGGTGGCTGAAGTCCGGCAAACACGACTTCTATTTTACTTACTTGAGAGACGCGCAAGAAGGGGAAAAGAAGGTGACAGGTGACAGGTGACGGGTGACAGGAAGAGCCGCGGCGCGACTTTCCTACGACCTGTCACCTGTGACCTGGCTTTTAGGCCCCCGCCTGCCGTTCGGCTATGTCGCCGATCACCGGCAGTTTGAACAGCTGTCCCTGGTAAGCCTTCAGTAGCAGGATCAGCCAGACAATGAATAACGCCAGACTAACTAGCGGCCAAAGGAAAAGTGTTGCCCATCCGAGGAAGGGAATGTGGCCAATGATTGACAGGCCGATGTCGATCGCGATCCATGCCACAAAAAAGAAGATCGATTGAAACGCGTGGAAGCGGATGAAGCGCTTCCGGTTGAATGGCTCCATAACCAGAAACACGATCGCCGGAATGATGGTCACATAGGCCAGTGCGCCCGCCACATTATCCGCAAGCCCGGCGCCCGCAGGCACTGCGATGGTGCTGGGCACTGTGCCTGGCACACACTTCGTACAGGTTGTGCCATCCGCGATCTGGGTTCCACAGGTTGGACAAAAGGCCACAAGACCTCCTATGAGTCGTCAGGCAAGGTATCAGAATGCCGTTTGCGACGCAATGGCGATCGGTTCGATTAGAATTTCTAATCGATTCGTAATTAGTTATCGTATTTGATTGTCGCGTGCTCTGCTATATTTCTCGGATTCTCTGAAACGGTTTTTGGAAGACCTCAGCGATTTCGCTCGGAGGGCGAAAACAGGAGTCGCGTCAATTTTATGGGCCGCATCATAGTTCTTTTTCTAAAGCGATTATGGCTGCCCACGCTGGTGTTCGGCGCTTTCTGCCTGCTGTGCGTCGGCGTCTACATGCGAATGGAAGGGCTTCGCCCCCTGGACGCATTCTTTTGGGTCTTTCATCCCCATTCCATCGATTACCGTTCGGTCGGCGCTACAACCAAGCTATTTTCAATTTTTGTTTACGTCGGGGTGTTTGCCTTTCAGGTGTGGATCGCGGAACGAGTCATGGTCACGATCTTTAACCGGCAAGGTTTGGAGGCTTGGAAATCCATGGTTAATGATGCCAACATCGCAAAGCTCAAGGATCATTTCATTATCTGCGGATACGGCCAGGTGGGCCGCACCGTGGTCGACCAGCTTACTCGCTTCGAGATTCCATTCGTGCTGATCGAGACCAACGAAGGGCTTTGCCGCGAACTGCTGAACAACGGCATTCTTGTGATTCAGGGAGACGCCAAGCGGCAAGACGTGCTGGTGCAAGCCGGCATCCAGCGGGCGTGCGGAATCTGCATCGTGATCGACAGTGACGCCGACAATCTTTACATCACGGTCACCGCGAGATCGCTGAACGCCAAGGCAAAGATCATCACGCGCGCAGGACAGCAACGCTACGCGAATGCCATACGCACCTCGGGCGCCGATGAAGTCGTCATTCCAGAATACGAAGGCGGGCTGATGACCGGGAGAATGATTCAGAAATTCTATCCAACCCACGGGAATCTGGAGTAGTGCGCGCGCCCCGTTTCTTGAGGCTCGGTGTCCGTCGAGAACAGGGAGGTTGGCTCGGCGGGCACCTTCCTCTATCATGCTAAGTTCTGGGTTCTGCGGGTCGAGGAAGGGAATATTCTTTTTCATTTCTATCTTGAAAGGTACGGATGATCACCATTGTTTCGGGATTGCCGCGGTCGGGCACGTCACTGATGATGCAGATGCTGCACGCGGGCGGCCTGCCGGTTCTCTCCGACAGTGTACGCAAGCCTAATCTCGACAACCCTAGAGGCTACCTGGAGTGGGAGCGGGTCAAGCAACTTAAGAAGGACCCGAGCCTGATTGCCGAAGCCGAGGGCAAGGTGGTGAAGATCGTCTCGGAGTTCGTTATGTCGCTTTCCTCAGGCCACGACTACCGGATCGTTTTCATGCAGCGTCCTCTTCCTGAGGTGCTGAAGTCGCAAGACGAAATGCTGCGCCGGCGCGGCAATGCGGATCTGGTCGCTGACAACTCCGCCATGGAGGAGTTTTTTCACCGACACCTGATCGAGGTGAATCAGTGGCTCGCCCGCCGCGCCAACATGAAGGTCACGCGCGTGCATTATCATCGTGTGCTCCGCGAACCCAAGGCGGTTGCTGAGGAAGTGACGTCGTTCTTGGAGATGCCGCTCGACATCGGTGCCATGGTCGGGCAAGTGGATGGAAACTTATATCGCAACCGCATGAAGTAAGGGGCATCGCAGAGTGAAGATCTGAGGAAAAAAATGAATTCGCGGCGGGAAAATTGTGGCGCTGCAGTCATGTGACCACGCGATTATCTCTTTGGCTGAGGTTTAAATTCAGCAGCTAGACTGCAATTACCTTGGTCCGCGCAGATGGGAGCGCAAATCCGATCTTGCTTCTGCGAGTGGGTGGTGGTTCCATCAGTCTCTTGATCAATCTAACGATCTCCTGAATCGAGTCGTCGTGCTTCGCCAGATTTTTCTCTAACGCTTCTATCTTGCCCGCGAGTTCTTTGTTTGTGGCCAGCATCGCACGTAAACGGACAAACGCTCGCACTACAAACACGCTCATTTCTACTGCCTGTTCGGAGTTAAGCACCGTCGCTGCCATGATGGCACCATGTTCAGTGAAGACATATGGGAGAAACCGTCGGCCGCCACGTCCTTTCTTTGAGGTTGCAATTTGCAACCTCAAAGCGGCGAACTCGCCCGGTTTGAGTTGGAACATGAAGTCGACAGGAAAGCGGCTCCGGTTGCGATTTACCTGCTGGTTGAGGCGCTTTACCGTTACTCCGTAAATCTCGGCCAGGGCCTTATCGAGGATGACTTTTTGCTGCCGCAGAATCGTGATTCGGGATTCAATAGGAACCACGGCCGCCTTTCGCTGTTTCGCCAAGGTGTCTTTTATCGTGAGGGGTTTTGCCGAGCGCAGTTGCATCCGAAAATCGTACTGACGATTGACAGCGCGGGATGTGACGATTGAACAATAAAGATGTGATGAATTCCACCCGGCGATTCCGTGGCCGCATTCGATTCCTGGATGCTGATGGAACCCATCCAGCGGACACTCCACTAAACCTGTTCGAGGCTTGCCCCACGAGGCAGTTTGCGAGCGAGCACAAATCTTTGTGGTCGCAATTTGCGACCGCAAACAAAATCACGTGACGCTTATTTCCGTATACGTTCCATACACCTGGCGCAACGCTTCGCAAATTTCTCCTACCGTCGCATAGGCGCGGACGGCATCGATGATGTAGGGCATGGTGTTGACTTCAGAGATATTGCCATTGCTGCCCGCGGTCGGATTCTTTGCGGCGGCATGCTTCAGCGCGTCGAGCCGGCGTTGAACCTCCTCGCTCGAGCGACGGCTGCGCAAGATATTGAGTTTCTTCTCCTGCGTCCGCGCCACCGACTCGCCAATGTAGAGAATATGCGGCGATCCCTCTTCGATGACGAAATCATTCACTCCAACCGTGATTTTCTCATTGGCCTCGACCGCGCGCTGGTACTGGTAACTCGCCTCGGCAACCTCCTTCTGGGGGTACCCACGCTCAATGGCCTTGACCATTCCGCCCATCTGATCGAGCTTCTCGAAGTATTCGAACGCGCCCTTTTCCATGTCGAGTGTTTGCTTTTCGACGAAGTAGCTTCCGCCCAGCGGATCAACCGCTTGCGCAACTCCCGACTCAAAGGCAATGATCTGCTGCGTGCGCAAGGCAATGCGCGCGGCCTCTTCGGTGGGCAAAGCGAGCGCTTCGTCGTAGGCGTCCGTGTGTAACGACTGCGTGCCGCCCAGTACTGCCGCCAAAGCCTGCAGCGCAACGCGCGCGATGTTATTCATCGGTTGTTGCGCTGGCAGCGAAACGCCAGCAGTTTGCGTGTGAAAGCGCATCAGACGTGTCCGATCGTTCTTCGCGCCGAAGCGATCTTTCATCAACCGATACCAGATCTTGCGCGCAGCCCGGTATTTGGCGATCTCTTCAAAAAAATCATTGTGAGCATTGAAGAAAAAGCTGAGGCGAGGCCCGAAATCGTCGACCTCGAGCCCGCGGCGGCGTGCCCACTCGACATACTCAACGCCGTCGTAAATGGTGAAGGCGAGTTCCTGCAGCGCTGTCGAACCGGCCTCGCGAATATGGTAGCCGCTGATGGATATTGTGTTGAAGCGCGGCGTAAATTTCGACCCGAATTCGAAAGTATCAATCACCAGCCGCATCGAAGGCGCGGGCGGATAAATGTATTCTTTCTGCGCGATGTACTCCTTGAGAATGTCATTTTGAATGGTGCCCGAAATCTTCTTCCATTCGGCGCCCTGTTTCTCGGCCACGACCAGATACATGGCCCACAGCACGCTGGCCGGAGAATTGATGGTCATTGATGTTGTGACGTTTTCGAGGCTGATGCCGTCGAAGAGAATTTCCATATCCTCGAGCGAATCGATGGCCACACCGCACTTGCCGACCTCGCCTTCGCTCGCCGGATGATCGGAGTCGTAGCCCATCAGCGTCGGCAGATCGAACGCGACGGAGAGTCCGCCTCCGCCATGTTCGAGAAGATATTTGTATCGTTGGTTAGTCTCCTCGGGCGAAGCGAAGCCGGAGAACATGCGCATCGTCCACAGTTTTCCGCGGTATCCGGTGGAGTGAATGCCGCGCGTGTAGGGCGCCTGGCCTGGATAGCCGAGATATTGATCGTAATTCCAGTCGGCGGGAAGATCGGCCTGCGTGTACAAGCGACGGATCGGCGCATTCGAGATGGTGCTGAAACGGGCGCGGCCGTTTTCGTCAAGGTTGGTGCCGGTAGCAGCGCCAATCGGCTTTTCGGGAGTCCTGTTGAGAGTCGGTGCCAGAGTTTTTTCGGCCCATTCTTTTTCGGACGCGTCAGGATGACGATCTTCAAATACGTCAGAAATTGGACTCTCTGCTACGGCCTTGCGCAGGTTGGCTTTCAGCTTATTCTCAGGCATTCCATTCCCCACTTCCACTCCGCCTCTTAATGATAGAGGAGCGCTCGCCGCGCTGCAAAACGGCGCGACCGACCGAGCGGTTGGCGAAGAATTCGCCCGCGTCTCTGGCCCTGCTGCGGCAAAGATCTGCACGCTTGCTTGACGCCGCTTTTCCCGTCCACCTATTCTTGACGTTCTCCAGCGGAGGAATTCTGAAGGCTTTCCGGCGGTTATTGCAGCGCACTCCGTTCTACGGCGTCTATAAGGCGATCGGTCACTACCCCGACTACTGGTATTGGATTCTGCGCGGCCGTCCGTCGCGATCTCCTCATCTGCTCAAGCAGAAAGTCGTGCGCGAATATGGCCAGAAATTTGGACTGAAGACTCTAGTCGAAACCGGAACTTACTACGGCGAAATGGTAGCGGCCATGAAAGCCCATTTCGATCGCATCTACTCGATAGAGTTTGTCCCCGAGCTGGCCGAGCGAGCCAGCCGCAAGTTCGCACGCTATCCCCACGTGCGGATTTTCTGTGGTGACAGCCGCGTCGTCATGCCGGAAGTGCTCGCCTTATTGACTGGTCCGGCATTGTTCTGGCTCGATGCCGGCTACTACGGCTGGGTGGGCAAACAGGGCGATCAGCAGCGATTGTCGGCCGAACTCCAAATGATCCTAAGCCATCCCCATCGCCACGTGATCCTGCTCGACGATGCTCGCGGACTAACCGGCCGCGACGGAATTCCGTCGGTCGCAGACGTGAAGTCTTATGTAGAGTCAAAATTCCCGAAGCGAACGGTGGAAGTGAAGTATGACATCATGCGCATCACGCTGCGCACAGATGCCGGTTAATATTGGCGATTTGCTTCCTAATATTGCTACACATTCTGCGCTCGACAAGTCAAAGAAGGGCCGCCCAAGCCCGGCCCCATTTAAGACTTCGCTCTCTAGAACACGTCCCGGACAGTACGGTTGATGAGCCCAACGGAATTGTTGGATGCCTCACCCGCCGCGTAAGTAAAGGTGGCCGACTGATCCGTCAGGTCGATCTCTTCTGACGTAAGCATGGTCGTGCTGCCCGAAGCAGTCACCTGAACCAGATACGTGCCCGCCGTTACGCTGGTCGCCGCCTCTGCGCCCGTAGCCGCGGTCACAGTGTAAGTCTTCGGATTCTTCTCACCTACCTGCGTCAGCGTGGCTTCCAGAGTCGGAGCATCAGCCGCGTTCGCGAAGACGAAGCGCGCATTACCCGCCGCGACCGGAGAGAGGTTGTCAGCGAACTGCAGCAGAGTGGGCTGGCCGCTTCCGTTGAGCGCGGCTGCGATTGTCGTACTGTCTGTAGCTTCCAGCTTTACCTGCGCACTGATCACCGCCGTATTGGTGCAGGGCGCCAGCGAATTGGCTTCGCTGATCTGCACGTCATAAGTTCCGGAGGCGAAACTGAGCGGTCCGCTGGCACTGCCGAAGGACAATCCGCGTACCAGGCAGTCGCCATCAATCAAAATGTCGACCGGATAGCCGGGATTGAGATTCTTGGAAACATCGTAGCCCGGAATCCCCTGCACGATGTGAAGATAAGCGTTGTCGGCGGCGAAGCTGGAGGCTCCGAGCGCGAGACACAGAGTTGCGAGCAAAACGGCACTCCTGCGAAGTTTCATAAGTCTCCTCAAAGTTGGTGGAAGTTGTGAAGCTGATTGTGGGGGATGAACCGCCCGTGAACGCAGAAGAACGACGTCAGGCAGTTCACAATGCACCGCTGGGATCCTAACCGGGAAGCTGCTTAGCTTCGTTTGCTTCAAACCCAGCTTGCTCGTGGAAGTTGTCACGAGAACGAAAAAAAGAATCGTGGGACCAAAATGTCAATATCGATTCGTTCCAGAGATGCAATGTTAGTTTCTATCGCGATTCTTTAGAACGCGAAAGCTCCCACGCCTTCGCATACTTCCATGACACATAGACGGCGTGGTAGAGATGCAGAAGCAGTCCCTCGCGCCCATCAAGAAATCCCAGTCGAAAAAAATAGTTGTAGGTGAAGGTTGCGAGTGGTCGCACCACGATGTTGAACACGCTAAAGCCGCGCGGGCCTTTGGCGACGGCCATTTCCGCGCCAAGCGATGAGTAGCGGTTCATATGGTCGATATAGTCGGCGAGGGTGGGGTAGGAGTGGTGGAGGAGGGCGTGTTCAAGTCGCCTCGATATTCCCTCGATAAGCTGCGCGTCTTCGTGAACAGCACGGTCCTCAAATCGGGCCGCTCCTTTGCAAAACAGACGTAGTTTCGGATCGGGCCAAAAGCCGCCATGTTTGATCAATCGGCCAAGGAAGAAGTTCTTCCGAGGAATCCAAAACCCAATCGGAGCAGTTGTCACGCCTCGCGCCTGTGCTTGCTGAATAGCCATGACTTTCTCGACGTTTTCCAACGAATCAGTTGTCTTTGAATCCTCGCTGAAATGGCCGTGCATAGCCGCATAGATCTCCCCTGCAAGTCCCGGTCCTAGCTCCTCATCCGCATCCAAACTCAAAATCCAATCCCCCGCGGCCTTGTCGATCGCCGAATTCTTCTGCGCGGCGTAACCCTTCCATTCTTCAATAAACACTTTCGCCCCAAAAGATTTTGCGATCTCTGCGGTGCGGTCAGTTGAGCCAGAATCGACGACGATGATCTCGCCTTTGCCATCCGCAACCAGCGCCTGCACGCTGGCGAGCGTGCGCCCGATATTAACTTCCTCGTTATGAGTGATGACGACGACGGAGAGGATCACACACAATTCCTAAGGAGAGAGAATACGCGAGAGTCAGCGCGGCGCAAAAGAGAAACGCCGGGATGCAGCCACCCCAGCGCTTCACTGCTTAAACTCACGCTACGATAAGCGCCCTATTGCTGCGGTTGCGCCGGAGGGTTCGCCGGAACCGGATGATCCGCGTTCCGGGGCGCTACGTGAGGAATACTCGGCGCGTGCGTGACCTGACCGCGCTCCGCATCGCCGATCAGGATTCCGGCATGATCGAGCAGAAGGCCTGTGGCTCGATCCAGTTCAACCTCGGCCTTTTCATACAACGCCTTGGCTGAAACAAGCGTGACTTCGGCTTGCGTCATCGCCGCCTGATTCTGAAGTACGAGAGTCGAAGTCGACGCTCCAAGCGCATACTTCTTTTGTTCGGCGTCGAGTGACTGCCGCGCCAGATCAACGGCCGCCTGTGCAGAGGCGACGCTGGCGCGATTCTGCTGCACACCAAACTGAGCATTGCGCACCTCGATGCGCAACTGGTTTTCAATCTGCTGGATGCGCAGTTGCGCTTGCCGGTATTCGAATTCGCCTCGCACTTGAACCGATTGCGCCGCGCGGTTGCGCAACGGAATATTGATGGCAATGCCCGCGCCCTTGTCAGAAGCGGTGGAGTTAATGAGTTGGTTCAATGTGCCAGGGTAAGAGACGGGAGGCGGGGCCGGGGCAGGACTGGTGAGGCCGCAGACTGGAAATTCAGTGGCGCTAGTACATACGTAGTTAGGATTCGAATTCCCGCCTTGACCAGCACCGCCGTAATACGCAAACAGGTCCACCGAAGGCAACAAAGCGCTGCGAATCGCTTTGTTGCTGATCTCGGTATTGGTGAGGTTGATACGCTGTTCGGCGAGTTCGGGGCGATGACTGAGGGCATCGTTTACCAGATCCTGCGTGGGTACAACCGCTTCCTCCGCCGACAACACCATCGTCGAGGTAGGAATCACTTCCGCATCGGCCAGTGTCGGGTCGACCAGCGAGCGACTCAGAGCATTCTTCATGAGGAGCTGTTGCAACTGGAGGTTGGTCAACGCCACCGTCAGGGTTTGCTGATCGGAAGCAACCGTACTCTGGGCGCGTACCACCTCGATCGGCGCGAGCGTGCCGATTTCCACCTGCTTCTGATTGTCGGAGAGCGTCTTCTGCGCAAAAGCTATTTGTTCTTTCTGAACCCTAACATTCTCGTACGCATAGACCAGATCCCAGTACATATTCTCGATTTGGTCAACCGTAGTTGTGATTTGTAGGCGGAAAGCTACGTCCGAAATTTCACGATTGTTTTTCGCGATCCTGATGAAGCGGTCGTTGGCCGCGAATCCGAAACCCTGCAACAGGTGTTGCGTCAGCTTGAACTGGAAACTGGAATTAAGTAACGGAGTGAACGCATTGTAAGGGTTATCCGAGGTTACGCGGGTGTTGTTGAAGCCGACCGATACATTCGTGCCCCACTGGAATCCCTGAGTGTATGTAAAGTTCCCGGTTGCGGTGTTCTGATGAGGGCCGCAGAAGGGACTGGTGCAGATAATGCCCAGGCGATCGTTTTGCAAAGTGCCCGTCAGGATGGGATCGAAGCTGGTAATAAGTGGCCCGCTGCCCAGAGTGGACTGAACCAGCCCGCTCGTTCCGGCGCCGGCGCCGCCCGCCCCGACCGACGTACCGCCCTGCCCCGACCCCACCTGAGTTCCGAGTCCGCCTACACCGCCGCCAGGCGTATTCTGCACGACTCCGTTGTTGACGCCGAGAATGGTGTTGACGCCCGACTTGGCCCGCCACACGTCGGTATCGGCAATATTCAGGTTATAGCGCGCAATCGCGATATCCAGGTTATTTTCGAGCGCCAACGCGACCGCGTCGTTCATCGAAATATAGAGTTTGCCGTCATGCATGAGCTCGTCGATGCGCGGAGTGTTGGCGAGGTTGGGCGCCTCGACGTGCCGCGGAGTATACGGAGCAATCAGATTAGGGAAGTGCGACTGTGGTTTCGAATACTCCTGCACATCAAAAGGCTGCGTTGACGAGGAGGACGACACAGCCCGCTGCGCCGGCATCTGCGCCGACGGCGCGCTGGGCACTGGCGCATCTTGTGCCAATCCCGCAGGCACCATCACTACAGCAAAGAAGATGGCGGCAATGAAAACAACGGCGGCCCGCCGAAACGCAGTGAACACTCTAAAACGTTGCATTCGCATCATCTCCATTGGTGATACTCAGTTGGTGACAATAAGTGACCTGCCTCAACCGATCCGGTTTGAGGGCACGGGACGCAGTGGTCCGCAATTTCGCCGACATCTTCTTATACGCAGGCCGATGGGCAAGAGTTCCTTGCAATCTTCTCCTTCAGTCGCCCAATTGGCGACGGCGGAAAAGACAATGTTCCCAGCACCTTGGTCGCGAATAACTAGATTGCAAATAAATTGATCGTAAGTGAAATAGTATAGCTGACGCGCCGCCGCGCTTTCTGTGACGAGGCGGCGGGTTTGTAACTCACAATGATGTTGCCCATGCAACCGAGGATTCGAAAAGAACGTGCGTAATCTCAGACTGATTCTTTCTTATGATGGCGCCGATTTCGCCGGCTGGCAGATGCAACCCGGCCAGTCGACGGTCCAGGGCGCGCTCGCCTCAGCTATTGGACGTTTGACCCGCGAAAACGTACTGCCTCAAGGTTCCGGCCGCACCGACGCGGGCGTCCACGCGCTCGCTCAAGTCGCGAGTTTTACGACCGCGTCGGCGATCCCGGCGGAAAACTGGCTGCGCGCGTTGAATGACATTCTGCCGCCCGCGATCCGCGTGCTCGAGGTGACCGAGGCCGCGCCCGATTTTCACGCGCGCAAATCGGCGCTCGCCAAAACTTATCGCTATCGCATTTTGCGCGCTGCGATCTGTCCACCGTTTCTGGCTCGTTACGTGTGGCATTATCCTTATCCGCTCGACGAATCGGCAATGAAGGAAGCCGCAGGCACGGTTGAGGGCGAGCACGACTTCACCTCGTTCGCGGCCGTTGATCCGGAGCGAGTGAAACGCATAGCTGCCGGCGAGAATGCTTCTCTCGGTAATGCGCCAAGGGGCGTCGCGATGAACGCCGACGCGCCCACCAATATTCGCACCATCTATTCTTCGGTCTGGGCGCGTGAAGGCGACGAACTCATCTATACCGTTCGCGGCAGCGGATTCCTTCATCACATGGTGCGCAACCTGGTCGGCACATTCTTGCTGCTGGGAAAGGGAACGGTGACCCTGGAAGACTTTCGCCGCATCCTCCGCGCGCGCGAGCGCACCGCTGCCGGCCCCACCGCGCCCGCCAGTGGCCTATATCTGGTCGCGGTGGAGTACCGACGAGAATCACCTCAAACTCTGTCATCCTGAGCGCAGCGAAGGACCCATGCATTAGCTTGCAGCGCAGGAATGCACACGCCTGGAAGACAATCTGGAACAAAGATGAAGTCTCTGGCGCGGCCCTCGCATCCCGCGTAAACTTCTTCCGAGATGGCCCCGAACGCCGAATTCGCCGTCACCCGCATCGCCTCCGTGAACCCGGCAACGGGCGAAGTGCTGGGCGAACTCGATAGCGCTGGCCCAACCGAAGTGCGATCGGCAGTGGCCCGCGCGCGCGCCGCGCAGCCTGATTGGAACGCCTGGGGCATCCGCAATCGCGTGAAGGCACTCGGCCGTTTTCAGCAGATTCTTCTCGCGCGCAAGACAGATATCGCCCGCCGCATCGCCCAGGAAGCAGGGAAGCCCCAAGTCGAAGCCCTCCTCACCGAAGTTCTCGTCGTGCTCGACGCGGCTCGATTCCTGATCGATAACGCCTTCGCGATTCTGCGCGACGAAAAACTCGCGCACGGAAATCTCGCGATGAAGTCGAAATCCGGCCGCATCCTGCACGAGCCCTACGGCGTCGTAGGAATCATCTCGCCGTGGAATTATCCCTTCTCGATCCCGGCGACCGAAACTCTGGCAGCTCTGGTGGCGGGAAATGCCGTCGTGCTCAAGCCCTCTGAGTTGACGCCACTGATCGCGCTCGAACTAGAGGGGTTGCTCCGCCAGGCCGGAGTTCCCAACGACATTTTCCAGGTGCTTCCGGGCGAAGGCGAAACGGGAGCAGCGCTCGTGGAGAGCGAAATCGACAAACTCGTCTTCACCGGCAGCGTCGCCACGGGCCGGCGGATTGCCCAAACCGCCGCCCAACGCCTGCTTCCAGTGGTGCTCGAACTCGGCGGCAAGGACCCCATGATCGTGCTCGAAGACGCCGACGTCGATGTCGCTTCCAGCGGCGCCGTTTGGGGAGCATTCGTAAACGCAGGCCAGACGTGCCTTTCGATCGAACGCTGTTATGTGCATCAGAGCTTATATTCCGCATTCCTGGACGCATGCGCCGAGAAGGCGCGCAAGCTGCGCGTCGGCAATGGCATGGATCCTTCCACCGAAATCGGGCCGATGATCAACGAACGTCAGGTGCGCATAGTTGAATCGCACGTCGAAGATGCGCGGCAGCGGGGCGCGCGCGTGCTCGCCGGCGGTGCGCGCTTGCGCGAGTTGGGTCCAACATTTTTCGCACCCACCGTGTTGGCCGACGTCGATCACGGCATGCGCGTGATGCAGAAAGACGCAGAAACCTTCGGCCCTGTGCTGCCCATCGCGCCCTTCAGCAGCGATGCCGAAGCCGTACGCCTGGCCAATGATTCCGACTACGGACTCGCCGCCAGCATTTGGACACGAGATCGCGCCCGCGGCGAGCGCCTAGCTCGCCAGATCAATGTTGGGACCGTAATGGTGAACGACGCCGTCTCGTGTTTCAGCATCAGTGAAGCTCCGCATGGAGGCGTTAAATCAAGCGGCGTCGGTCGCACCCATGGACGCTGGGGCCTGGAAGAAATGGCGCGCGTGAAATATATCGACAGCGATCTGCTTCCGCGCATGAAAAAAATCTGGTGGTTTGGCTATGGCGGCGGACTCGCGGGTGAAATGGAAAACTTTGTCGACCTGCTCTATGCCCGCCCACTGCGACAGAAGCTCAAAGCTGCCGTTCGCTCCGCCGGAGCTCTTTGGCGCAAAAAATTGTAGACCAGAAAATCGTTGTCGGCCAGAATCAGCGCAATGAATCAGCGCAATGAATAAGTCCGCGTCAGTGCGCCAGTAACTGAAGGTAACAATAAACGAGTTCCGCAAACGCGATGGTCGCAAACACCAGTCGACTTGTCCCGCGTCCAAACAGACTGCAAAAGAGACCAATGACCGTGCCAATTTGCGCGAATTCTACAGCTCCGCCATAGCCGCCATCAAAGCAATGGAATCCTCCGAGTCCACAGGTCCGCGACCAGAGAACGACTATAACCACATAGAGAGCAGCTAATCAGAACAGACCCGAGTCGGGCCAGAATCCTCAGCGTGGACGCTGTCATCTTGGCCTTTCCGCTTCTTAAACCTGAATTTCGGTATCCAGCAAACAAAAGCTCCTAATATGTTTCGATTAGAGACACCACTTCCAGCCGGCCGATAATATATCGCAACCGTGGGCGCGGGTTCTTAATGTAGGCCTGCAGGATTTTGTCGCATTGCTCGCCAAACCTTATTTGCCAACTTTGTGACAGACTTTCTATGAATCGATTCCTGTCGCTGCTGATCGGTTTCCTCATCCTGTCCGCGATTTATTTGTACACGTTCCCGCAAGCGAATGTTCTCTATGCCGGAGTCGTCTTGCTGCACGCGGTCGCAGGTGTCGTAGCTTCAATCTGGCTGCTGCTTTGGTTACTGCGCTCGTGGCGTCAAGGTGAGCCGCTCGTCCGCGTTGGAATCGCCCTTCTCTTCCTGGGTGCGATCCCAGGACTGGCGCTGATCTATACCGGAGCATTGCGTACCGAGTGGACGCTGGTCTACGTTCATTTAGCTCTAAGCTTTCTTGGAGCGGGATTGATCTTCGCGGCGCGCGTGGGCGCGACTCGAGAAGCGAATCTTCAAAACGCAACTCGTGGATGGCTCTCGCGCCACACTGCTTTGCGCATCGTAGCCGTGCTCGCAGTTCTGGCCGTTCTCGCGCCGGCGGCTCGTTATCTCCGCGAAACCCGCTGGAACCGGCACGCGCGCATTCAAAATCCTGAGCTCCCACCTCTCACGATGGATGGCGAAGGCGATGGCCCCAGCGGCCCATTCTTCCCTAGCTCCGCGCAGGTCTACGGGGGCGAAAAAATTCCCAGCCAGTTCTTCATGGAATCCGATTCCTGCAAGCGCTGCCATGAAGATATTTACAATCAGTGGAACAGCTCCGCCCACCATTTTTCGTCATTCAACAATCAGTGGTATCGCAAGTCGATCGAGTACATGCAGGATACGATCGGCACCAAGCCTTCGAAATGGTGCGGCGGATGCCACGATCCGGCCGTGCTCTACGCGGGCAAAATGGACACTCCGATCAAGCAGATCGTGCACACGCCCGAAGCTCAGGCCGGCCTCGGCTGCATGATGTGCCACTCCATCGCCGACGTGAAGAGCACGATGGGGCAGGCTGATTTCTATCTCGAATATCCCAAGCTGCACGAACTAGCGGCCAGCAAAAATCCTGTGGTTCGCGGCCTGCACGATTTTCTGATCAAGCTCAATCCCGAGCCGCACCGCCGCGTCTTCCTCAAGCCATTTATGAAGCAGCAGACGGCGGAGTTCTGCTCCTCATGCCACAAAGTGCATCTCGACGTGCCAGTCAATCATTATCGCTGGTTTCGTGGCTTCAACGAGTATGACAACTGGCAGGCCAGCGGCGTTTCCGGAGAGGGCGCGCGCTCGTTTTACTATCCGCCGAAGCCGCAGCAGTGCGCCGACTGCCACATGCCGCTCCAGCCCTCCAACGACATGGGGAACGTCGATGGCAAAGTTCACTCGCACCGTTTCCCGGGCGCCAATACCGCGCTGCCGACTGCCAACGAAGACACTGCGCAGTTGAAGGCCACCGAAGATTTCCTGACGAGCGAAGCGCTTACCGTCGATATTTTTGCGCTCTCGCCGGCAAACGCTCCACGCAAGGCGCCAATGTTGAAAGGCGGGGGAACCAGCGACAATGAGCTGGCAACGACTTTCGCGGTAGGCGAAGAAGCGGAAACAAAAATCACGCCTGGCGCCGGTTCCAACGCCAATAGCGAGGCTGCCCCAGTCACTGCGCCTTTAAATCGTGTGCAACCCGCAGTCCGCCGCGGCGATGCAGTACGCGTCGACGTAGTGGTGCGCACCAAACGCGTCGGCCACTTCTTCCCCGGAGGCACTGTTGATGCCTACGATACCTGGCTCGAACTCAAAGGCGTCGACGACAAAGGCCAGACGATTTTCTGGAGTGGCATGGTCGAAGATAACGGCAAAGGTCCTGTCGAAAAGGGCGCACACTTCTATCGCTCGCTTCAGGTGGATGCGCACGGCAACCCAATCAACAAACGCAATGCCTGGGCTACACGCGCCGTAGTGTACGTACGCTTGATTCCCCCCGGTGCGGCTGACACCGTGCACTTCCGCGTGAAGATTCCCGAGAAAACCGGCAGCAAGATTACGCTGAGCGCGCGGCTTTGCTATCGCAAATTCTCCTGGTTTAATACGCAGTTTGCTTTTGCTGGGGAGCATGAAAACAAGAGCAACAACAACCCAGCGACAGTGGAGACGACGCTTGTATCGACCACGCCCGACTACGACGATACGAAGATGACGTTCACCGCTTCGCTGCATGGTGTATCCGCAAAAAAAGAACAAATTCCTGACGTTCCCATCGTCGCGATAGCGCAAGATAAAGTATCCCTCGACGTGTTGCCCGCGAACGCTCCTCCACCGCAGCCCAAAACGCAACTTGCGAAAGAAGACTGGCAGCGCTGGAACGATTACGGCATCGGCCTCATGCTGCAAGGCGATCTCAAAGCAGCCCAGAGCGCTTTCGAAAAAGTCACCGAAGTTGATCCGCAAAATCCCGACGGCTGGGTCAACATCGGACGCGCAGGGTTGCAAGAAGGCGACACCGCCCGCGCTCGCATTGTCCTTGAGAAGGCATTGGCGCTCAGCCCCAATCTAGCTCGCGCACACTTCTTCTACGCCTCAGTCCTGCGCCAGGAAGGCGATTACGCCGGAGCGGCACAGCATCTTGCGAAAGTCCTAGCCCAATATCCACACGATCGCGTGGCGCTGAACAATCTTGGCCGCGTTTATTTTCTTGAGCGCAACTATTCCGGTGCCGTGAAAACTCTCCAGCAGGTGCTCGCCGTCGATCCCGAGGATTTGCAAGCGCACTACAATCTCATGCTCTGTTACAACGGGCTGGGCGATGAAAAAATGTCGAAAGAACATCAGGCACGCTACCTGCGCTTCAAAGCCGATGAAGCTTCGCAGGCTATCACCGGCCCCTATCGTCAGCTGAATCCCGAAGACAACAACGAACGCCAGAGCATCCACGAACACGTCTCCGTCCCGCTGCCCATCGCGAAGACTCACGTAGCGACGGCCGCCCTCGGCCGTCCAGTCGGGCAACGCGCGGCAGCAGTTAGCGCGGCCATCTCCGGGGCCCAAAAGTGATGCGCTCATCAAAGAATTCCATCGCCCTCCTCCTCCGTGCCTCCGTGTCTCCGTGGTTATTAATGTTCATGATCGTCGCAGCAAGCCACGCGCAGGAGAAAATTACCTTCCGCGACATCACCGCCCACGCCGGAATCCACTTCACCCACAACACCGGAGCCTTCGGAAAAAAGCGGCTGCCCGAAACCATGGGCCCGGGCTGCGCTTTCATCGATTACGACAACGATGGGTGGCCCGACATACTGCTAGTCAACGGTCAGGACTGGCCCGGCCATATCAAAAATGGCGCGACCACGTTAAAGCTCTACCACAACAATCACGACGGCACATTCACCGACGTGACGCGCAAGTCTGGCCTCGACATTTCGCTCTTCGGACTAGGCGTGGCCGTCGGCGATTATGACAACGACGGCTTCGACGACATCTTCATCACCGCCGTCGGCCAGAGCCATCTCTTCCACAACAACGGCAACGGCACGTTCACCGACGCTACGAAATCCGCCGGACTGTGGGGCCCGAACGAGTTCTCAACCAGCGCGGCGTGGGTCGATTACGATCGCGATGGCAGGCTCGATCTCGTCGTTGCCAACTACGTGCAGTGGTCTGAGCAGACCGACCTCTATTGCACTCTCGACGGCTCGCACAAGTCCTACTGCACGCCCGAATCATATAAAGGAACCTCGGCGCGCCTCTGGCACAACCTCGGCAACGGCAAATTCGAAGATGCCACGCAGAAAGCTGGCCTCTACGATCCGACTTCGAAAGGCCTCGGCGTCGCCATTCTCGATTACAACAACGATGGATGGCCCGACATCCTGATCGCCAACGACACGCAGCCGAACAAACTCTACGTGAATAAAAGGAACGGCACCTTTGAAGAGCGCGCCGTTCCTGCCGGAATCGCCTTCAGCGAAGATGGTATCGCCCGCGCCGGCATGGGCGTCGATGCTGCCGATTATGATCGCTCGGGTGGCGCAAGTCTGATCATCACAAATTTTTCCAACCAGATGCTCTCGCTCTACCACAACGAAGGCAACGGACTCTTCGTCGACGAAGCGCCGCGCTCCGAGGTGGGCCGCGCCACGCTCGTCACACTCGGCTTCGGCTGTTTCTTCTTCGACTACGACAACGACGGTTGGCAGGACATCTTCGTCGCCGACGGCCACATCGAAGACCAGATCGAGGCGGTCCAAAAGCGCGTCAGCTACGCCGAGCCGCCGCATCTGTTCCGCAACCTCGGCAACGGCAGGTTCGAGGAAGTCACGATGAAGGTTGGCAGCGCCCTCGCTGCTCCAAAAGTGGCGCGGGGCGCGGCATACGCCGATATCAATAATGACGGAGCACTCGACATCCTCGTCATGACCAACGCCGGCCCGCCCCATCTCTACCTCAATCAGGGCGGCTCTAACCAGAGCCTGCGTATAAAACTCGTCGGCACAAAATCGAATCGTGACGGCATCGGTGCGGTTGTGCGTGTAAACTCCAGCAGCGAAAAGCAGTGGCTCACGATGAAGTCCGGCTCCAGCTATCTATCGCAGAGCGAACTCGTTCTCACCTTCGGCATGGGATCGAAAACCAAAGCCGATACCATCGAAATCGACTGGCCCAGCGGACAGGTAGACAAACTCGCAAATATGGCGAGCGGACAGACGGTCACTATTCAGGAGGCGAAAGGCCAGATTGCCGCGCGGCCCTACGCCAAAAAATGATCGCCGCAATCTTCATCTCTATTGCTTCGCCACGCAATCAAATAGAATGAACGGAATGTTCACGAAAATTGCGTCACAGTCCGAACTTCCGGCCCCTAACGAAGCCAAAGAATTCCCCTGCGGCGAGAAGACGATTTGCGTCGCCAACGTAAATGGCGAAATCAGCGCCCTGGACAACATCTGCCTGCATCGCGGAGGCCCGCTCGGCCAGGGCGTGATCGAAGGCGGCAAGGTGATCTGTCCGTGGCATGGCTGGGCCTGGGACCCGAAAACCGGCGAGGCCGGCCCGCTCGGAGCGAAGCTCGCGGTCTATCCAGTTAAAATCGATGGCGCGGATGTGCTGATCGACATCTGAGAGCGACACCTTTCTTTCCCATCCTGCTAACCTGCATACTGATCTTCCCATTCGGCCACTCATGCAGTACACGATTCTTCACTCGCTTCGCACTTTCATCGCCGATTACGGTTACTGGGCCGTAGTTCTGGCCTTGCTGGCGGAGAGTGCCGGCCTCCCCGTCCCCGGAGAGATCACGCTGCTGCTGGCGAGCTTTCTGGCCTACTCCGAGCGTCATCTTCATGTTGGTTGGATCATCGTTGCGGGCACGTGCGCGGCGACGCTCGGCGGCAATATTGGCTATGCCATTGGCGAGTACGGAGGGCGTCCGCTGCTCGATCGCTATCGCAGCGCGCTGCGAATTTCGCCGGATGCTCTCGAACGCGCTGAGAAAATGTTTGCCGACTACGGAGCCGCCGCCATCCTCTCGGCCCGCTTCATCTTCGGCATGCGCGTCTTCGCCGGCCCGCTGGCGGGCGTGCTGCGCATGAACTGGCGAGCCTTCACTCTCTTCAACTTTATCGGCGCGTCCGTCTGGGTAACCTTCATCAGCGGCTCAGGCTATCTCTTCGGCCGCCATTGGCATACGCTGCTGCGCGTACTGCAGAGATTCAATATTGCCGTACTGATTGTTGCCGCGGTTGTGATCGCTGTTTTGTCGTGGAGATATCGGCGCCAGGCTCTCGGGAAAAAAGGTTGAATGCGTTCGTCGCCGAACGTCGCGAATGGATCGGGAGTGCGCCACTTCTCGCGCTTTTCGAGAAGTGGCTTTCGCCGTCCTTATCAGGTCCTCCAATCGCCGTCTCGGCCCTCACTCCTCCACAAACGCCATCAGGCGCGACAACGCCTGATCCCACTGCTCCGACACGAGGTCGAGGTATCGCTTGACTCCCTCCATCGGCAGCGGATCGAACTCGAATCGGCTCTCGCGCCCCGCTCTGACACCATGCACAATTCCCGCGCTCTCCAGTACTCGGAGATGTTTGGTAATCGCCTGTCGCGTCAGCTTCGAGCCGCGCGTCAGTTGTGAGATCGAATAAGGACGCTGTCCGCAGAGCTTGGTCACCAGCGCCAGCCGGGTCGGATCGCCGAGAGCCGCAAAGACGACCGCGGGATTCGTCCGCCCGGAAGCTCGCCGTTTCGCCCACCCGCCGCTACGACTTCTGTGCGACATGATTTTTCGAGATATAGCCTTCGATGTTCTTCATCTGCTCCGTCCAACCGCCCTCGTTCCTTCGGAAAGCGTCGAGACGGCGATCTTCGGGAAGCTTGTCGAAGCCGGACTCGGTGACCACCAGTAACGTGCCGCCGGCAGTCTGCTCCAGCCTGAATTCGACGAGCGTGGTCGGTTCCCCCGAGTAATCCTGCGGCGCAGCAGATTTTTCAAAGGACTTGGGATGAGGCCAGGTAAAGGAAAAGAGCCGCTCGTGCTCCATTTTCTGCACTACCGCCTCCCATCTGACGTGTTCGTATCCCGGATAGGTCATCTGGCCGCGCGAGACTTGGCCGGGCACAAAGGGCCCATCAAGTTTCACACGAAACCATTTGCCAAACTCACGGTAGTCCGTAAGAGCGCGCCAGACACGCGAAACCGGCGCCTTAAGCTCAATCCTTTTCTCGATAGCATTAGGATCACTCATATTACGCAACCTCTAGGTTGCATATTATTCAAGGCGAAGCTAAATAGCAACCTAAAGGTTGCGCAACCAAATCTATAAAGTTTCGGAATCACGCTGCCGCCCGCTTTTCAGCCTCGCGCGTTTTCTTCCGCAGCATTCCCGCCGACACCAGCGTTACATCAGCCCAATGTGCGTGGCGAGCCAATCGACGTTGATCCTGCACTGAGTCTATGCGCCGTTGTCGCTCGCGGCCTGTGCCACCATCCGTGCTACTATGGCCGGAGCGCGAAGGGCGCATCCGGTCCGCGGAAAGGACAGAAGTCCACCTTGATCGCAAGACTTGTTTTCACGAACTGACTTTCTGCCCATCAATGCGGACCTCGGGCAAACGAAAGGAAGTTCGTTATGCCGGTAAGACGCCTCCCGTCAAATCCCAATCTCAACCATCTCAAGTATCAAGCGAAAGATCTGCTCAAGGAGCATTCCGCGCGCACGCCAGGATCAGCGCAGCGGCTCAGGGAATTTCATCCGCGATTCAGCCGAGCCGCCGATGCTGAAATCTTTGCCGCGCAGTTCAAACTCAGTGACGCGGAACTAGCCATCGCTCGCGAATCTGGATCTCCCAGCTGGGCGAGATTGAAAGCGCATATCGAAAAGCCAACCCTCGCCGACCAACTTGATTTGCCGCATCACCAGCGCATCGAAGACGCAACGTTTCGCCACGCGGTAGAACTCCTCGACGCGGGCGATGTGGCCGGTTTGCGAGCCCACCTGAAACAACATCCGAATCTGGCACGCCAGCACGTGACCTTCGAGGGCGGAAATTATTTCCGTCATCCGACCCTGTTGGAATTCATCGCCGAAAATCCGGTTCGCCACGGCACCCTGCCAAAGAACATCGTTGAAGTAGCGAAGGTGATTCTCGAGGCTGGCGTTGAGCAGTCGTCATTAAACGAGACGCTTATGCTGGCTGCGACGGGCAGCGTGCCGCGGGAATGCGGCGTGCAACTTGCGTTGCTCGATCTGCTCTCCGATTACGGAGCTGATCCCGATAGCGCGATCCACGGGGCCGCTCTGCACGGCGAGACGGAAGCGCTGAACGCCTTGATCAAGCGGGGCGCTCGCATCGATCTCCCGTTGGCCGCTGCTCTCGGGCGCATCGATGATTTTCGCCGCTTGCTTCCCGCCAGCAACGGAGAAGAACGCCACCTAGCGCTGGCGTTGGCCGCTCCGTATGGGCACGTCGAGATAGTTCGTATGCTGCTTGACGCGGGCGAAGATCCCAACCGGTATAACCCGATCGGTGGCCATTCTCATACAACGCCTTTGCATCAAGCAGCAGGAGCGGGCAACCTTGAAATGGTTCGACTGCTCGTCGAACGCGGAGCGCGACTGGATTTGAAGGATGTACTCTGGCGCGGAACTCCGGCCGACTGGGCGAGGCACGGAGGCAAGAAAGAAATTGAGGCGTATCTTCGTCGCAAGATGGAGAGCGAAAAGCAGGAATAAAATTTCGTCGTCGATAAAACAGCCGAGGCTACCGTTTCGGCCGAAGTGTCTTCGGTCACTTCCCCCGCGCCCGCGCGCCGTCATATGCTGTAGAAGAATCTCAACACCGGAGAACAGCCTGATCAGCAAAGCAATTTCGGCAAACGTACAGAATCCGGCGCAGCCTTCGGCTTCGTCCCATTCGTGGCTCGGAATGTCGCAGGTGTGGGTGCGGTTTCTGCTGGCGCTTGTCGGATTGGTGCTGGCCTTCGGAGCGGCGCTGTTCTCAACCGTATCGCGCGAGGCGGGCAGCCTTTGGGGAACGCTGATTCTGGCATCGGTCGCGCTACTGCTCGCGACTTTCGTCGGACTGACCACGGTGCCCTATCTGGCGCGCCGAGTGGCTGCCAGCCGCGTGCGCGAAGCCATGGACTACGACGTCACACGCGCAGGCCTGATCTACATCTTAACCAGCGTTTTGATCGGAATCGCCGCTCTCAGTTCCGGCAACAATCTGCTTTACGTTGTCGTTGCCGCGCTGCTCTCTGCAATTCTAGTTTCCGGCATCGCCTCGGCGCTGGTGCTGCGCAGTCTGCAACTTGACGTGCACTTGCCCGAACATGTTTTTGCGGGGCGTCCGATGCTGGCGCGTTTGCTTTTGCGCAATTTGAGTTCGTGGCTGCCGTCGTTTTCCGTGCGCGTGGTTCCGGCGAAGCGCAAGAATAAGAATAAAGTGCGCTGGGGATGGGAAGCATCGACCTTTGGCTGGCCGCGCAATCGTGCCCCTCAGGATCAGTGGTTCCGGCTGCCCGACCGCCGTTTGCGGCGCCTGCAGGATCCGGAAGAGAAGCCGATTCTCCAAGAGTCTGTTTATTTTCCTTTTCTCGCTCCAGGGCAGGAGTTGCGCGCCGACCTCGAGATCAGCTTCAGGACGCGCGGTCTCTACTCGGAAAAGAACTTTGGCCTGGCCACGCGTTTTCCTTTTGCCTTTCTGATGAAGACTCGCCGCATCAACCTCGCGCGCGAAGTGATCGTCTATCCAGCCGTCGAGCCGACCGATCAGTTTCTCGAAGTTCTACCCATGGTCACCGGCGAGTTCGAAACCTTTGTCAGCGGACGCGGCAACGATCTTTATCTGATTCGCGAGTACATGCCCGACGATTCGGCGCGCCACGTGGACTGGAAAGCGACGGCGCGAACCGGCGCGCTCAAAGTGCGCGAGTTCAGCCGCGAAGATGAACGCAAGCTGCGAATCGTTTTCGACAATCCAGCGCCTGGAGTTCTGCCGCCAGCCGCCTATGAGCGCGGCGTGCGCCTGGCCGCTTCGCTCGGATGGCACTTCTATCATGAGGATGTCGAAGTTTCTTTCGTCGCGCCGGGATTTGAGCCCTCCCAAGACGTCTTTGCTTTTTTGCGATACCTGGCCTTGGTCGAACCTCAGGAAGCGACTCCGGTCTTTAGTCGTCTGCGCGCTAGCGAAGATTACAACCTGATCGTGACCCCGCTCGATGCTGCCGCAATTCCCTCCGCTTTGGCCGCCAGATCGTACGTGATTTCGTTAGGTGCGTGTTAAAGCCCGTTGCCTGATTGGGAAAATACCGCTTTCCCGCAACTCGAGATTTCATTTTTTTCTTCCCCCGCGACGATTTTCGACATATACTCCGCCGCGGGTCCAGAGATAAAACGGTTTTGCGCCCTTGGTACAGATCTTGTACCACCCGGTTTGCCGGCCCCGTCGTTTCCGGCTCCAAAGGAGGTGCGAATGTTGATCCGTGATCTGCTAAAAAACCAAGTCCCGATATCCGCCGAGCCGCATCAGTCTGTGCTCGAAGTGGCCAGCCTGATGGTGGAGCACAACATTGGTGCCGTTCCCGTCCTGCAGAATGGTGAGCTGAAAGGGATATTTTCAGAGCGCGACCTGATGAGCCGCGTGGTCGTCGGTGGCAAGGACCCTGCCCGCATCCTGGTGAGCCAGGTCATGACTGAAGATCCTCTGACGGTCGCTCCGAACGATTCGCTCGAAACCTGCATGACCTTAATGAAGCGCCACGGTTTTCGGCATCTGCCCGTCTGCCTGGGACGTGAACTGAAGGGCGTCGTCTCTTTGCGCGATATCCTCTTGCAAAACCTCGACGAAAAAGACGATGAAGTGCGCATGATGCGTGCCTACCTGCATTCCACGCCCGATAGCGCCGGCTAAGGCAGGGCATTTGAATTGGCCTGCGAAAGAATCGGCCTGCCAGAAAACTCCCGTTTTGGGTCGCCTATGACCTTGGTCAGAGAGGTGTTTCCACGCGAGAACATTCTCAATTGCCGAAAATCCAACATCTGCTTGGCGTTATGCCACCAACGTGCGTCTTTTGTATAGACTTAGTCTGCGACCTAGCCAGAAGGTAATGGTTACTAAGGTTACCTAAGTGGGTTGACCTAACGGGGTAGTCTGCACGAGGATGTGGGGGAGGGGCAGTGCGGCGCGTCTTCGGGCGTGGGTCGCGCGCTTCCCCTTAACGGCCCATGACTTGGCACATCCATACCGTCGTCTTGGTTTTGTGGTGCGCCCAACCGATACTGCAATCGGTGGTGGGGGTTATCTTATGGCGCCGCAAGTTGCACAAGCAGTTTCCCGTGTTCTTCCTGTTTCTCGTCGTGCAAGTAACGGTGTTTGCCGCTATTTTCCCGCTTTGGTTCGCGGGCAATCACAAACTGTATTTCGGGATGTACTGGTTAGGCGAGGCAGCGAATGCGGTTCTCGGTTTCAAGGTAATTCACGAGATTTTCCTCGATGTGTTTCGCCCTTATCACACGCTCAAAGACCTCGGCACTCTGCTGTTCAAATGGGCCGGCGTCGTGATGTTGCTGGTTTCGGTGGTAGTGGCCTTTTCGAATTCCCTTGACCAGAGTCCTCTGGTGCACGCGCTCACTACTCTGCAGCGCTCGGTCCGCATCGTACAGCTTGGCCTCATTCTTTTCCTGGTTCTGTTTTCGCGTTTTCTCGGAGTGTCCAAGAAGCAAATCAGTTTCGGCATCTCGCTTGGCTTCGGACTCTTTGCCGGTGTCGATTTATTGATGTATGCCTTGAATTCGGGTGGGTTTGTCAGGCAAGGAATCTTTAACTTGATCAATATGTCGGCCTACAACCTGGCTATTCTTATTTGGGGGGGCTACTCGCTCTCACGCATGCCGGTTCGTGCCACGGCGGTTAACCATTTGCAGACCCAACGTTGGGAACAGAGCCTGGCCGATCTCCAGCACCCGGTGACTTCGGATTCCCTGATTCCGATGTTCGAAGGGATGGTGGAGCGCGCATTTTCTCGTAGCTCGAATCTCGAATCAGCGGACGACTCCATCACGCTGAACCAATCTTTAAATCGACCCAGAGCCAGCTCCGCCGCTGCCGGGGCGAAAATTCGGCGATAGCTCAATTACACGAAAATTGTGCTTCTGTAAAACCTTGTCAAGGGGAATTTTTCGCGCCCTGACAACCCACTAACCGCCAACCCGCGCCGCGCTCCTCCAGTAAAACCATTACTTTAAGAAGTCAGCGTAAACACAGCTAGTTTCGCTTGCCGAACGACCCCTCAATTCTCGGCGTCTTCGGCAGTCAGTCCCGCCAGGCGGAGACCTATAAGTAACCTCCTTTTAATCACAAAGTTGCAACCTTGTGTATAATTCCGGCGCCGAACGCTTACGGTTTTATTTCAAGCCTTCGGCAGACCCTAAGGAGAAAGTAAACCCATGAAATGTTCTTTCAGGGCGTTGCTACTGTTGGTAGGTCTTGTGGGCACATTCGCGTACGCTGCTATCCCGAAGGTTCCGACTCACGGGGGACCAACGCCGCTGTGTGATCCATGGAGAAACCCTAATTGCCCCGATGAAGTGAAATAGGGCGGTGTTTGCATCTTGAAATGCAATTTTCCGGCTGGCCTCCTTGGCCAGCCTTTTTTATTTCTTACCTTTCTTGTCGGTGTTGTCTGGGACCTCGGATTCCGTCTTCCCTTCAGATGCGGCTGATTTCTCCACCCCCGCCTCGTTCTTGTTTTCCCCGGCAGATCCGGCAGTATTGGTTGCGCTGAGGTACTGCACAATAATCGAGATGCGCCGGTTCGATGGATCCAAAGAGTTTTTGGGATTGCGCAGACGCTGGTCGGCAAAGCCCCGCACCTGAGAAACCTGATCCGCGCGTAATCCCGATTCCTGCATCAGACGTCGCGCGGCATTGCCCCGGTCCGACGAGAGTTCCCAATTGCTGTAACTGCTTTTGCCCGTGTAAGGTTTGGCATCGGTGTGCCCTTCAACCGAAATATGGTTGGGAAGTTTCCCCAGCTCCTTCGCCAGCAGCGACGCGATTTCCTGTCCGTTCTTGTTGAGTTCGGGACTCCCGCTCTTAAAAAACGTTCCCCCCGCCGATTCCAGCAGCTCGATACGCAGGCCCTCGGATGTCACCGTCATTTCGATATATTTGCTGAGTTTGTCGAGATCGTGAATCCCCCGAATACTTTCCTGTAAGTCGGCCTTCAGCTTTTCCATATCCTCCTTCTGCTGGGCCTTCGCGACGGCGGTGGCAAGACTTAGAGTCTCTTTATTCAGGATCGCTGCTTCGCTCTCCCCGGCCTTTCCTGAAAGCTGACTTCCCGTCTCCTTGCCGGTCCCGCTCGGATCTTTGAAATAGCCGCTGATGGCTAGCTGCACTGGCTTGCTGGTATTCATGAGCCACAACACAATGAACAGCGCCATCATCGCGGTTACGAAGTCGGCATAGGCGACCTTCCAGGCGCCGCCGTGGTGGCCGCCATGGCCACCCTTTTTCTTGATGATGATGATAGGAGGAGTCGGCATGAGCGTGGTTACCCGCCAGCGGCCACTTCAGCCGCCGCCGCAGCTGGCGCGTCCTTCGCGCCCCGGCAAGCTTCTTCGACCGCTTGGAAGGTAGGGCGCACATGACCAGGTACCGTGCGTCGCCCAATTTCTACCGCCATAATCGGCGCGACGCCTTTGAGAAAGGCAATCATCGTCACCCGCAACACAAACAGAAACGCGTGCTGCTCGTCGGCGATCTTGCTCATGCGCGATGCCAACGGTCCGACCAATCCATAGCACAATAGAATGCCCAGAAAAGTTCCTACTAGCGCCGACGCTACTTTTTTCCCAATTTCTTCCGGAGGGCCGCCCAGCGCGCCCATGGTGATGACCACCCCTAATACGGCCGCTACAATGCCCAGCCCGGGCAGCGAATCCGCCATGGTTGTCAAACTGGAGCAGGGCTTAAGCGCTTCGTGATGATGGACATCCATATCCGCTTCCAGCATCTGATCCAGGTCGAATACTTCCACGCCCCCGCTCACCGCCATGCGCATCGTGTCGCACACGAAAGTCACGGCATGGTGATCCTTGGCGAAAGCCTCGTACTTCGTAAACAGCGGACTCTTCTCCGGCTCTTCAATGTCCGATTCCAGCGCGACCAATCCTTCCTTGCGAGCCTTTTGCAGGAGCTCGTACATCAGCTTCAGTGAATCGATGTAGCGTGTCTGGTCGTACTTTGAGGATCCAAACGCCGCCATGAGCCCGCTGATCATAAGCTTGAGGGTGTGGACAGGATTTGAGATCAGCACCGTGCCCAGCGCTGCTCCGCCAATGATGATGAGTTCCGCCGGCTGCATCAGCACCTTGAGCGAGCCGTGCTCCATGAGGTAGCCCGCCAGGATGCAACCGAAAACCACCACGATGCCAATAATCGCAAACATCGAACATCATCCTCGCCTGCGCTCGGCGTTACTGCCAGCGCTCGCCGTTGCCGCCTTCGCTATGCCGCTCGAGTGCGACGGCTTCATCTCCCGCAGAACCGATTCCAGTTTGTCACCTGTGGTCACCACCGTATGGGCGACCTCGCTCTCAACCAGAAAATGATCACCCCACCATAAAACTTCAGAGTGGCTCAGTAAGTGCCACAAAGTATCCGAGATCGTGGCGACAGACACCGGACTGGCCGACGGAAGCACCGCCAGAAACTCGTTCTCCCCCCAACATCCCAAAAAGTTCTCCGCATCCAGGCTGTGCCGCAACGTGTGCGCCGCCGTGCGCAGAAAGGGCAGCACCGACTGCGGGCCGTGTTTGGCGCTGAATTCGTTCAGGCCCAACAACCGAATCCTCAGCAGCCCGAAACCGACATTCGATCCCTCCAGGCCGGCCATACATTCGTTCAGCACTGCCTGTGTCAGCCGCTGCGAAGGAATTCCCGTGACTGCGTCCAGACACCCATACATAGCCGGCCCCGACGCTCCCTGTTGATAACCAAACGTTTCCTCGAACAGAACTGTCGCGCCCACGACCGCGCCACTGCGTTCGACGATGGGCAGGGTACGAACACTCATCGGCACCCGGTGCCCGCTTTTGTGCAGGAAAAATGCGGTGACCAGTTGCGGCCGCCGCTCGTTGAGCGTCACCGTCACCGGCCGTTCCTCGCCGCTGAATCTCTCGCCCTGCCGGTCGCACGCCTGCACTACCGCTTCAAGGACATGTCCCACCACTTCGTGCGAAAGATACCCCGTGAGATGCTCCGCGCCCCGATTCCAAAAACGAATTCGCCGTTCCCGGTCCACGAAATAAATGCCCACCGGCAAATCTTCCAACACATGCCGAAACAGCTTCGGATCTTCAAGCAGGTTGGAATACATGAGTAGGCAGCGACCGCCACTTATTCCATCGGCAGCCCGAGCGGAGAACTTTAGCCGAAAGATCGATTGCGACTATGCTGATGTCGCTGACATAGAAAGAGTAGAGCGAATCAAAGCCGGCCTACCGCAGCCTGAAATAACAAAAGCACACCGATACCCGCCAGTCCGATGTAAATGTATTTCAGGAAGCTATCGCCATGCAGGCGATGATTGATCGCCCTCCCTACAACCACCGCCAGCAGAGTAAACGGCAAAGAGATCAGATAATAATGCGTCACCGCATGAACCCACAGTCCCGCCAGCCAATAGCCGCCCATCCCAATGATGCTTGCCGGCAGAAAGTATCCTTGCAGCGTCGCGCGAAAGTGTTGCGGCGACCACCTCCGCATGGCGCCATAAATGGCCAGTGGAGGCCCATTCATGCCGTAGGCTCCGCCCAGCACACCGGCGAAGAATCCACAAACAAGAAGCCAAGCGCGACTATCGCGCTTTAATTCCAGCGGCGCTCGCCCGATCAAAGAATAGGCGGAGAACAAAATGATGATTACGCCGAGCGCGGCCTTGACCATCCGCTGATGACTGCTCGTCAGCAGCAGTACCCCCAGCGGTATGCCCAACAGAGTCGAAAGCACCAGCCACGCAGTGCTCCGCAGATGAATCTTATTCCAGTCTTGTACGACGACGATCGCGGCGATCGTAATTGACACGAGAACTGCCAGAGGAGCGGCGACGCCGAGGGGAATAAAGAAAGCCAGCAGCGGAACCGCCACCAGCGCCTCGCCAAAGCCAAACGCCGATCGAATGAGCGTGGCAAAAAATAGAATGAGTAAAACGCCTAGAGTTGTAACGTCGATTGTGATCTCCAATGCCCGCGGGAGCTTATGCCGCCGGCCGCGCCTGCCGCCCCAAAACTCGCGCCAACTCCTGCGGATCGAAAACCGGCGGCTGGCAAACGAATCCCGAGCACACCACGGCAAACGACTTCCCTCCGCCCAGCGCGGGAAGATTCGGAATCGTCGCCGCCAACGCCGGCGGCAAATTCTGCGCGACCGCCTTGTCAGCATCCAAACGCAAAACCGCCGTATTCAAATCAAAAGCCTGCACCGCTGCCCGATACAACTCCGACGCGACAGCATCCTTTCCGATGACCACCACCTGCGCATGCGGTTGCACCAAGCGAACTGCTGCCAGGCCATAAGTCGCAGCAAAAATTCCGTGCTGTCCCGCGACCGGAGAATAAAGCTCCAGCGTTCGCTCGGCTTGATTGCGATAAGACCCATTACGCGAACTATCCTGATCTACTCCGTCATCGGCATAGCCATGCAGCCGCAGCAGCGCAATCGCCGCCGCCGAATTTCCCGCAGGAGTCGGCGAATCCTGAAACGGTTTCCGCCGCGTCCCCAAAATACCAAGCGCAGCTTTTCCGTCGGCGGCTCCAATCGCCGCGACAGGCGTATCAAAGAACCCACCTTCATCCGAGTCGAAGAAACTCGCCACCATCGCATCCGCAATCGACCGCGCAAAGCGAAAATAACTCAAGTCCGCCGTAGCCTCGTAGGCATCAAGGCAAGCAATCACCGCGAAAGCGTAATCATCGAGCCCGCCAGAAGTTTCCCGCCGCTCCGCCTTCGGATCGGAATAAGCAATCACGTGCTTTAGTGTGGAGCGGGCGCCCTCGCCCGCTGCCGTTGCCTTGGACTCGCCTTGCCATCCTTCCGAGAGCAGTCGATCGAGCGAGCGCAATGCAAAGTGTCGAGCCTCCGCCAGATCGAGCACCTTCGCTGCCTCGAGATAAGCCGAAACGCACATCGCATTCCATCCCGCATAAATCGTCTTGTCGACATAAGGCGTAGGCCGCAGCAGGCGCGCCGCATACATCTTCTTCTTAGCCGCCGCCAGCAATGCTCGCGCCTGTTCTTCCGGAATGCTCAACCGCCGCGCAATCTGCTCCAGCGAGTTTGCAACGTAGAACACATTCTTCGCCGGATTGTGATGCATGTCACCACGATCCTGAATGTCGTAATACAAAATCGCGGCCGCCGCTTCCTCCTCGCTCAGCGCCGCCTTCGTCTCCTCCAGCGTCCACGTAAAATAATCACCATCATCGTCCATCGAATAATCGGCGTCCTGCGATGCGTAAAACCCGCCACGCGCGCGATCGCTCAGCCATTCGTTCATCCAGCGGATAATGTCGCGCGCCACGTCCGCGAAGAATTCATTCCCCGTCGCCTGATACGCGTGCACGTAATTCTTCAGCAGTTCCGAGTTGTCGTAACACATCTTCTCGAAGTGCGGCACAATCCAGCGCTCATCCACCGAATAGCGATGAAATCCGCCCGCCAACTGGTCATAAACGCCGCCCCGCGCCATTTTCTCCAGCGTGTGAACGAAAATAGTGCACAGCTCTTCATTACTCGATCCAGTCCGCGCATACTGCTCCATCACCAGATCGAGCGTCGCCGGATGCGGAAACTTGGGCGCGCTCCCAAATCCGCCATTTACTTCGTCGAACATCTTCCGCGCCGATTCGATAATCGCGTCAATCACGCTAGCCGAAACCTTCGCGCCGCCTGCCGATAAAGACTCCGCCCGCGCAATCGCGCTCTCCACCAACTGCGCCTGCTCCATCACATCACCGTTCTTGTCGCGATAAGCCGCCGCAATCGATAGCAGCACGCGCTTGAAACTCGGCCGCCCATAACCATCCGCGGGAGGAAAATAAGTGCCGCCATAAAACGGTTTGCCATCCGGAGTAAGAAACGCGGTCAGCGGCCATCCGCCCTGTCCGCTGAGCGAAGCGACGGCTACCTGATAGCGGCTGTCAATATCCGGCCGCTCGTCGCGGTCGACTTTCACCGCGATGTAATTCTCATTGACGATCGCCGCCACCTCAGGATCGTCGTACGACTCGCGATCCATCACATGGCACCAGTGGCACCACACCGCTCCAATATCCAAAAGCACCGGCTTGTTAGCCGCGCGCGCCGCCGCAAAAGCCTCCTCGCCAAACTCATGCCACTGAATCGGCTGATGCATCGCCGAACGCAGGTAAGCAGAGGAGGCGCGAGCGAGAGAATTGTGCGAGGAGTTAGTCATCGACATAGTTTAGCGTGCAGCGAACAATGGTGCTGGGCGACCCATGCCTTGCGCAGTTGTCACCCCGAGCGAGTATGAGTCTCGCCAAGCGAAAACTCAGATGAGGTCGAAGGGTCCCTACGTCCTTTAATCGCCGCTCTGCCGTTTCAAGGCATAATTACGGTGCCGCATCTATTGCCCCCACGAGCTAGCCTGTGGGGTTCTTCTGCAGGCTCTTTAGCCGCCGAGTCACAACGTGGATAGTCGTCAAGTAGTGGTAGAACATCCAGCTTAGCCAGACTGGGTCGTACTGAGTTTTCTGGTCGTCTTTGTTGTGACGGATTCCAAACGCATTGGCGATGAAGAACAGGTCTTTCTCGTCTTTCTCGGTGATCACTTTGCTGAGTTGATTTCGTAGAGGCTCCAAAACATCTGCAAGCATTCTCACTGCATTGCGACGGTCGTGGTTGGAGGAGTCTCGCTTCCGAAATAAATCTATGGCTGCCAAAACCCGATCGTGATCCGTCTGCTTGATCATCCCAGGGAGCGGCGTGGCAAGCAATTTGTCGAGACCTGCCTCTGGCAATTGCCTAACTTCCCCGACCGGAGATAGTTCGTAGCCCCCGTCGTAATCCCTAAGGATTTCATTGATCTCGTCACGGAACTCTGCCTGGCCCGCCGGTTTCTCGTATCGCCCATAGTGCCATCCGCAATTATTCCATGAGTGGTAATAGCCATCCTCGGGCTTAGAGACGAGGTCATACATCAGTTCGATCCAGTCAAAAATGTCACTTTCGCTATATTCCTCCGCGTTGATTGGGTACATGGATTTCTTTCGGAGTTTTCGGAAAACAAATGTTTCGATGTCCGCACCGGCTGTCCCGGGAGTGTAGCCGCTATCCGTGCACTCTGTACCAAACGCCTCATCGAAGTAATGTTTCGCCTCGAATGATTTGAATGTAGCAACAAATAATTTGCGAAGTAGGTCCAAGTCGATGGACGGGTCTTCGGTTTGCCCCTTTCGCGTCGAATAGTACCTCCGTGCGCCCATGAGGTAATCCTACGATATGAATTTCCCCACACCAAATGGGTATGTTTCTTCTCGCCAATAGCTAAAAGCCGAGTTTCTTCGCCATCTCAAAATAAATCTCCACCGCCTCCACCAGTTGCTCCTTCTCCACAAATTCGCCAGTCGTGTGCGCCACGTGAATTGATCCCGGCCCCAGTAGCAGCGGTTCGCCCCAATCCGGCAGCGACGGAATATCCGTAGTGAAAGCCGCGACCATCGTCGGCAACCCGTCCAAAGTTCGCAGCCGCAGAAACGGGGTCTCGCGCGTGAAATGAACGTGTGCAAGTTCGCCAACAGCCTCGGTAATCTCGCGGCGCAGCGCATCTGCCGGACCAACCAGGCGATAAAAAAGATCAGCCTTGGCATAGTCAGAAATCACATTCGGCGCGCGCCCACCTTGAATTGAGCCGACGTTTTTTGTGCAAGCGCCTACCTCTGGTTCTGAGGGGAGTTCCATCGCGTGTAGCCGGTGCAGCGCCTCCACCAGCTTGTCAATCGCCGATTCGCCCAGCTCCGGATACGCCGAGTGCGCCATCTTTCCCCGCGCCACGATTTCCACGTGCAGCGCGCCCTTGCTGGCCAGCGCCAGCTTATTTTCCGTAGGCTCGCCGTTGATCATAAAGCGCGCGCCGATCGAATGCTGATTGGCCGTCTTCGCGCCAATCGAATCGCGCTCTTCGCCCACCAGAAACAGCAGCCCAACGAAAATGCCCGCCCCGCGCAGCTTCTCCGCCGCCATAATCTCCGCCGCGATAATTCCCTTGGCGTCGCATGATCCGCGCCCGTAAATGCGCGCATCATCTTCCGACGACGCAATAAACGGCGGCACCGTATCCATGTGCGTGGAAAAAACAATCTCCGGCCGCCCATGCCCAGGCCACGTAGCCAGCACATTCGCGCGCGCGCCCTCGACCGGCATCTTCCGAGCTTCCCATCCGCGCCGCTGCAACTCTCCGCAAAGAAAATCTCCCACCGCAGTTTCATTCGGAGTAATCGATTCGATATCGACCAGCCGGCGGGTAAGCGCAAACAGTTCCATGCAGCAAAAGAGTAACAGTCGCCAGTCGCAAGTCGCCAGTCGCTGCCAGACAGATTCTCTGCAATACTATCGACGAACGTTTAGCGACGAACGACGAACGACCAACAGCGAACGACGAATAGCGAACAGCGACCGACCAACGACGAACGACAGCCCGTGCCTCACGAATCCTCCAGCATCCGCTCCTTCTTCCTCACCGGCCCCGCCGGCCGCCTGGAAGCCCTTCTCAATGCCGGCGCGCCCAGCGCGACGCACGCCGCCATCGTCTGCCATCCCCATCCGCTCTTCGGCGGCACGCTGCACAATAAAGTCGTCTTCCACGCCATGATGGCGCTCAACAGCTTCGGATTCCCCGTGCTCCGCTTCAACTTCCGCGGCACCGGCCTGAGCGAAGGCGAGCACGCCCACGGCGTAGGCGAGATCGAAGATGTTCGTGCCGCGCTCGACTGGCTCGAACAAGAATTCAACCTTCCCATAATTTTCGCCGGTTTCTCTTTCGGAGCCGCCGTCGGATCGCGTGCCGCCTATGACGACGATCATGTACGCGCTCTCATTGCGTTAGGCTTGCCCGCAGTGGCAGTCGAAGATCGCGTCTACGATTTCGAATTCCTGCGCACCTGTACCAAGCCGAAACTCTTCATCAGCGGATCGCGCGACCAGTTTGCCCCTCCCAGTAAACTAGAAGCGCTCGTCGACACCTTCGCCGACCCGAAGAAGCTAGTCCGCATCGAAGCCGGAGACCACTTCTTCGAAGGCCGCCTGCGCGAGATGCGCGATGCGATTGAAACGTGGATCAGGGATTATCTAAGCTCTGAAACCTTGAAACCCTGAAACTTTGAAATCTGCTTCTCTATAATCTCCCACGTGCCGCAAATCCCTCCAGATCGCCAGCAGCAATTCGCGCGCATGCGCGACACCGCCCGCGAAATCTTCGCTTCCGCCCTCAAGAACGCCTCCATCGAAAGCGCCTTCGCCGGCAACCTGCACTGCGAGCGCCGTGTCCTGCGCATCGGCGAAGACCTCTACCATCTCGATTCCTACAATCGCGTCTTCGTAGTCTCCATCGGGAAAGCGGCCCACACCATGGCCGCTGCTCTCGAAGCGCAAGCCGGCAGTTTCGAAGCAGGCATCGTCGCCTCGTCAGTCGATCACACGACGCAAGTCCGCGGCTTCCGTTACTTTTGCGGAGGGCATCCCACCCCCACCGCCGAATCCATACGCGCCGCCGAAGCGATTCTTAAATCGCTCACCGCTCTCGACGCCGCGTCGCTCGTCATCTTTATGATCTCCGGCGGCGGCTCCTCCATCGTAGAAAAGCCTGTGGACGATGAAATTTCTCTCCCTGACTTGATCTCAACTTACAAAGTGCTCGTCCACTCCGGCGCGCCCATCGCCGAGATCAACGCCATCCGCAAACATCTCTCCGCCGTCAAAGGAGGCCGTCTCGCTCAGGCCGCCTATCCCGCGCAGCAGGTTTCGATCCTCGTCTCCGATGTGCCCGACGCTACGCCCGACGCTCTCGCCTCCGGCCCGACCATGCCCGATTCCACTTCGATCAACGATTGCCATCGCATCGCTGCTCAATACGGCCTCGTCGACCAATTCCCAAAGTCCACAGCCGATCTCTTTCGCCGGCATGCTCTCGATGAGACGCCCAAATCCGACGACCCCGCCTTTATCCGCGCCCGCCGGTGGACCGTACTCTCGAATAAAGTGGCCATCGACGAAGCCGCCGTAGCCGCCACACGCGCCGGTTTTGCCGTCGAAGTCGATAACTCCTGCGACGATTGGCCCTACGACAAAGCAGCGGCCTTCTTAATTAACCGCCTCCGCGAACTGCGCAGCCAAGTCTCGCGCGTCTGCCTCATCTCGGGAGGCGAAGTGACCGTCACCGTCCGCAACGGCGGCATCGGCGGCCGCAATCAGCAATTCGCCCTCGCCTGCGCCGAACTAATATCGGGAAGCGATATAACCGTTCTCAGCGCAGGCACCGACGGCATCGACGGCAACAGCCCGGCCGCAGGAGCCGTAGTCGATGGCAGCACCCTGAATCGAATAAGCGACCGAATAACCGATCAAATAAAAGCCGGCGCCGAAGGCATCGACGAGGCGCGCCACGCGCTCGCCACCTTCAACGCCTATCCACTCTTCGACGCGCTCGCCGACGCCATCGTCACCGGACCCACCGGAAATAATCTTCGCGACCTGCGCATCCTGCTCGCCTACTAACTTGTCCAACACCGCGAACCACACTTATAACTTCACTTATAGCCTTCGTACGCCTGCCACCTTATATATGTGCGCTAGCGTTCAGAGGCTTGGCCGGAAGCCCACCAGTCGTCGGTCTGGCTGCATCGACTGCTCACATCCCCTGACAGTTCATGCACTTCCGCATCCGTAAATTTCTGTAAATCTCATTTTGCACCGGCATCGCCACTCTCGCGCCCTGCATCCAACGTGTTAAATTTGAACTCAAAATCACTATTGTCTAGGAGGTTTCGATTGAAACGGATATCGCGTATTGCCGTCCTCATGACCTTTGCCTGTGCCGCGCTGGCGTCGTTTTCGAATTTCGCCCAAGCGCAGAAAATCGACCTGGGGTTCGGGGTTAGCGGATTAGTCGCGCCCTCCGCCGATTCGGCGAGCGGCGGTCACGCCCCGGCGTCACTCAGCGGGGGCACCTATCCCGGCTTTAGCGGCGATGTGCTTTTCTGGCACAACGTCGGTATCGGAGGCGAAGTCTTCTGGCGAGCTACTCAGGCCGACAATTACGGAGATCTAAATGAAGGTCTGAATTTTCGCCCCGTATTCTTCGACTTCGACGCCGTCTATTCGCCCAAGCTTGCCACCCACACCTATCTTGACCTCGATGGCGGCGTCGGCGCGATCAGCAACCGCTTCTACTGCGACGGCTGCGGCAACGGCTACAACACCAATTACACCAGCGACAAACATTTTATGGTCGACTTTGGCGGCGGCATAAAATTCTATGTGAAGGGCGGCTTTTTTGTTCGCCCTGAAGCGCGCCTCTATTATGCCACCAACAATAACCTCTTCAGCTCTGGCCGCTTCGCGCGCGCCGGCGCAACCATCGGCTACTCCTTTGGCAACAAGTAGATTCCGATGTAATTTGTCATGACCCTGAGCAAGGCCGACAGGAAGGACCTACCGCATCCCGGCGGGTCCTTTTAATTTTTCGCTGGCTATGTTGTTGGTAATCGAATGAGCAGCGCGTGCCCCGTCTTCACCGTTCCACATTATGCATTATGATAGCTGCATGAATTTCGGCGTCTCTGGCGAGACGGTTCTTCTCTCTTTTCTGCTGATCCTTTTGGGTTCCAATAAATTACCCGAGATCGGCCAACATGTCGCAGGACTCGTTCGCGAATCCCGGCGCGCCTCCCCAAGTTTCCGTTCCGCCCCTAGCCGCCTCCTGCTCCTGGCGTTCGCCTTCGTCGCTCTCGGCGCGACCTCAACCTTGGCGCACGCTCAAAGAATTGACGCCGCTGTCGGCGTCAGCGCGATCTTAGCCCCCGGAGCCAGTTCCGCGAGCAGCTCGGAGTACCCTGTATCGCTTAGCGGTGGCCTCTATCCCGGTCTAAGCGGCGATCTGATCTTCTGGCGCAATCTAGGCATCGGAGCCGAGCTCTACTGGCGCGCCTCCCAGGGCGTCAATTACGGCGGCAGCGTCGGCGTCAATTTCCGCCCGTTCTTTTACGACTTCAACGCCGTGTACTCGCCCAAACTCGCCAATCATACGTACCTCGAACTCGTCGGTGGCCTGGGCGGCCTCGATACTCGCTTTTACGAGTGCCCCGACTACGACTGCAATCTAGGCTACAGCCAGGGCGTCAATAGCTTCGCTCACTTCGATGTGGACTTCGGTGGCGGCGTCAAGTTTTACGCCAAGCGAGGCATCTTCATTCGTCCCGAAGCGCGCTACTACTTCATCCTGAACGACACCAACTTCAGCTCCAACCACGCCGCCCGAGTCGGCATTTCAATCGGATACACCTTTGGAGCGCACTAGCCCTCAATCTGAATTTGTCATCAATTTAAATTTGTCATCCTGACCCTGAGCTCCGTCGAAGGGGAAGGACCTGCTGTTAGCGACCGCGAAAATATAACTGCCGTCGGCTTTGCTCCCGCCTTGTAACGCATTTGTCGTTTCTCGCGTGGCGAGTGGCCCATTCCCCCCGTCCCGCATTATGATAGGACCATGAATTTCGGCGTCTCCGGCGAGATGATCTTTCTGTTTCTTCTGGTGCTGATTCTTTTCGGCCCCAAGAAGATGCCCGAGATCGGACGCCAGGTCGCGCGCCTGCTCAACGAGTTCCGCCGCGCCTCCAACGAATTCCGTTCGCAGATTGAGTCCGAGGTCAATTCGCTCGACTCCAGCAGTGGTCGCGGAAGCTATGGCAGCTCTCGCCCCCAGATCATGCCGTCTTTGCAGGCTCCGCTAGGATCGCTGGCGAATCGCATCTTTAATCCTCCATCGCCTGAAAAGTTGCAGGCTGTCGAAGAGGCTGCCGCCGAAGACGCTGCCGTCAAGGCCGCTGCCGCTGAATCGGTCGCCCGCAACGCCGCCACCGAAGCCGCATCAGCTCCCGAGCCCTCCGCGGCTGCGAAAGTGGCGCCCGATGCCTGAATCGGCCATTTCCCCCCTAAACAATTCCGCCATCGACAAGAATAACGACGCGGAGCAAATGCCCTCCATGGGCTTCCTCGATCATCTCGAGGAACTGCGCAAGCGCATCGTCTATTCCGTCATCGCCATCGCCGTCGGCTTCTTCGCCTGCTGGGGATACGCCGGCCGTATCTACGGAATCATGCAGCGCCCCATCATGGACGCGCTCGCGCGCAACGGCCTGTCGGCCAAGCTCGTCTACGTCAATCCCACCGAGCCATTCAATCTCTATTTAAAAGTCGGAATGATGGCGGGCTTATTCGTCGCCTCGCCCTTCGTGCTCTACCAGCTCTGGTGCTTCATCTCGCCTGGCCTCTATCGCAACGAAAAGCGCTACGTGTTTCCCTTCATGCTCTCGACCATCGCTCTCTTTCTAGCCGGTGGATACTTCGGCTACAAAGTCGTTCTCCCGCAGGCGCTGGTCTTCCTCATCGGCTACGGCAAAGACTTTCAGCCGATGATCACGCTGACCGAATATAGCTCCCTATTTCTGACGCTGATCGTCGGCATGGGAATCATCTTTGAAATGCCGATCCTGGTATTTTTTCTCGCGCTCATGGGCATCGTCAGCGCCGGATGGATGTGGCACAACATCCGCTATTCCATCCTGGGCATCTTCGTGGTCGCCGCCATAGTCTCGCCCACGCCCGATATTCTGAATATGTGTATCTTCGCTGCGCCCATGGTGGGTTTATATATGCTAAGCACCGGTATCGCCTACATCGTTCATCCCACGCAGCGCCAGAAGCGCGCGGACAAGAAAAAGTCTTAATCACGGGGGACACAGAGGATCATAGGGAAAATCATGAAAAGACCCGCAGCAAAAACTGCAATCCGCAAAGCCTTTCCCCGTGTTTCCCTGTGCCCCCCGTGGTTAATACTTTGCCTTTGCTTTTTTATAGCCGTGGCAGGAGCCACAGCCACCGCTGCCCGAGCCGAAAACGCCCCGCTCCCCCACATCGACGCCACGCGCGCCTTCCAATACACCCGCGAAGTCACCGCCTTCGGCCCCCGCTACATGGGCAACGAAAATCACAAGAAGCTAGAGCGCTACATCGTCGACCATCTCAAAGGCGACCAGGTCGAAGACGACGCATTTACCGCCGACACGGTAGAAGGGAAGTTCGCCGTCCGCAACATCATCGCCAAATTTCCCGGCACCAAAGATGGCATCATCGTCATCCTCGGCCACTACGACACCAACTACCCGCTGCGCAATATTGGATACGTAGGCGCGAATGACGGCGGCTCTTCCACCGCCATCCTCCTCGAGTTCGCAAATCAGCTGCGCGTCGCGCCCGGCAAGAAGCGCGACGGCTACAGCGTCTGGCTCGTCTGGACCGACGGCGAAGAAGCCGTCCGAAAATGGTCTGACACCGACAGCCTCTACGGCACGCGCCATCTAGCCGAGCGCTGGGAAAAAGACGGCACCCTCAAAAAAATTAAAGCGCTGATGGTCATGGACATGATCGGCGATGCCGACCTCGACATCCTGCGCGACAGCAACGGCACGCCCTGGCTGCTCGATCTCATCTACTCCGCCGCCGAGCGCCTCGGCTACCAATCCCACTTCTACGCCATGCAGGGCCCCGTCGAAGACGATCACCTGCCTTTCGTCAAACGCGGCGTGCCGAGCGCCGACGTGATCGATCTCGACTACGGTTACAACAATGTCTTCCACCACACCGCCCAAGATACTATTGACAAGCTAAGCCCCAAGAGCGAGGAGATTGCAGGCGACACGATTATGCTAACCATCCAGATGCTCGATCAGCGCTAGCGCGGCGCGATCGCGCGAAGCGCCGCCGCGCCAACTGGCTTGCGGCTAAATCAGACTGCGACCGCAAATGCGATCGCAATCTCATGCTATGCAACGCAGAAAATTTCTATCACTCGTCGGGACTGCTGCTTGCGTCGAACTGGCGCGGCGTATGGGTCTCGAAGCCGCCACTGACAATTCAAAACCCGACCTGACCATTCGCATCTCCGAGGTCGAGATCGAAGTCGCGCCGCGGAAGATAATCAAAACGACGGGATACAACGGCTCGGCTCCCGGCCCCGTCTTGCGCCTGCGCGAGGGCCAACCTGTCACCGTCGAGGTCATCAACGAAACGAAAACTCCGGAGTTGGTCCATTGGCACGGCCTCTTCGTTCCTTCCGAAGTCGATGGCTCCGAGGAAGAAGGCACGCCGATGGTGGCCGCCGGCGGCGTCCGTCAATATTCTTTCGTCCCGCGTCCCTCGGGGACGCGCTGGTATCACAGCCACGTTCATGCCGGCCGCGACATGAAACGCGCGACTTACACTGGTCAGTTTGGATTCCTCTACATTGAGCCAAAAGAAGAGCCCGGCCAGTACGACGCTGAGGTCTTTCTGGCGCTGCACGGCTGGGACGCCTATCTGAGCAGCCAGGGCGGAGACGGCAGTCTGGAAGCTACCTATCCCGCCTACTCCATGAATAGCCATGCGCTCGGGTCAGGCGACCCGGTGCGCGTGAAAGAAGGGCAGAGAGTTCTTTTCCGCATCCTGAACGCCAACGCCACCGAACAGCACCGCATCGCCTTGCCCGGCCACAAATTCAAAATAGTCAGCCTCGACGGCAACGCCGTCCCAGTTCCGCGCGAAGTGGACGCAATCGAGATGGGTCCCGCCGAGCGCGTAGACGCCGTCGTCACCATGAACAATCCAGGTGTCTGGATTCTGGGCGAGGCGAACGATCAAACAAGAAAAGATGGCCTCGGCGTCGTAGTCGAATATGCCAACCGCAGCGGCGCGCCGCAGTGGATCGCCTCCGCAAATACTCCGTGGGATTACACAATATTCGGCCGCGAAGCGGAGACCCCAGAGCCCGCCGGTGGCGTCGTCCCCTTAGTCTTCCGCAAGAAATTTGCCGGCAATCGCTGGGTCGATAACTGGACCATCAACGGCAAATCGTTCCCCAAAACCGATCCCATCCGCGTCCGCGCTAATAAGCGTTACCGCCTTCGCTTCGATAACCAAAGCGACGAATCACACCCGGTTCACCTGCACCGCCATAGCTTCGAAGTGACGAGGTTCGCCGGCAAAGCGACCGCTGGTGTCGTGAAAGATGTAGTGGTGGTGCCCGCCAGAAAGCAAGTTGAAGTGGATTTCACAGCGGACAATCCCGGCCCAACCCTGTTCCATTGCCATCAGCAGTTGCACATGGACTACGGCTTCATGACCATGCTGCAATACATTTGACGAAGTAGCTTTCTCGCACGCAGAAGGGTAAAATTGCGCTCCTCGCATAGGCAGGCGTAGTTTGGCTTCTCTGGAGTCGACCATGAAGCGAATTTCGTTACTTGGTCTTTGTCCGATGCTGTTGTCGATGGCTGCTTGGGCAGACATCGTTAATCTAACCAATCAGTTTGGATCCGTTACCGTCACTAACGCTGGAATCGATATCACGCGGTCGGAACTTACGGGCTTCGGCTTGAACTGGAGAAAAGCGCCTCCTGGACACCGCCTCGGCTCGATCAGCTTTTCGACGGGCGCTCTCCTTAGTGGCACTCTCTTTGGCGGCGGAACATTTTCCAGCAATGACTCCAGCTTCGTCGCCACTGGTTTAGGCAAATTCGGTGTGCCCAAAGGAGCGATCTTTAGCGGTAGTTTCGCAGGCCCTATCACTTGGACATTAGAAAGCCACACCGGCAACAACTATGTCTTTTTTCTCAGCGGCAATGTGGAGGGAACGCTCTACAACGGCCGACAGGTGGTCGGAGGCACGGAGCAGACTGTTTATGTGAATCAGAACTCTTGGAACCAGAACCACGGCGGTAGTCTACTTAGCGGCAGGACGGGCATAGGCGCTACGCCCATTCTGTGGCCTGAACCCGACACATTGTTATTGTCCACCACAGGCGTCGCCATCATGATTGCCGCAACCTGGCGGCGCAGACGCATACGGGCGTAACCTGACGAGTTCCCGCTCCTCAGAAGAACCGCGTGATGCCCTCTTCGAGCACCACCACTTTGTCTTTCACGCCAGCCTTCGCCGCTTCGCGCTCCAATAATTGCAAAGGTTCATCGATGGGCTCGTGCGACAGCCGGAACGTCCCATAATGCATCGGGACCATCCAGCGCGCATGCAGATCAAGAAAGGCGCGCGTAGCGTCCGCAGGGCTGGTATGCACGTTGCGGAATTGCGGCGGGTTATATGCTCCGATCGGCAGCAGCGCCAGTTCCGGTGAAAGTCGCTCCCCGATCTCGCGAAAGCCGGCAAAATAAGCGGTGTCTCCCGCGTGATAAACAGAATGCTTGCCGCTGCGCAGCACATACCCGCCATAGCCACGATGCGAATCTTTCAGAATGCGCGCTCCCCAATGGCGCGAGGGCACGTGCGTGATGTCAAGTGCGCCGTGGCGATATGTGTTCCACCATTCGAGTTCGACAATCTGCTCATAGCCCAGATCGCTGACCAGATCAAAGAGATGATGCGGCACCACCAAAGTGGGCGCGGTTCCCGTCGCACGCCGCGTCTGCCTTGCAATGGTTCTCAACGATTGGCGATGCAGGTGATCGAAATGCGCATGCGTCACGAGCACTACATCAGTGGGCGGCAGATCGCGCAGATTCAATCCCGGTTGGCGTAGCCGCTTGAGCACGAAGAGCCAGCGGGCAAAGTTAGGATCGATGACCACGTTCAATCCGCCAATTTGCAAAAAGAAGCTGGAATGCCCAATAAACGTTACGCCGAGTTGGCCATTTGAAACCAATTTCGGCTTGTGCGTCTCACCGGTGCGCGGAGTGACCGCGGAATGCCGCACCAGTTGCGTGAACTGTCCCGCTCGCTTGCGCAAGGCTCGATTTTTCAGGGAAGACTTGATCGTCACTTCAACCTGCAATCTTCAACCGGTCCCCGACTCGAACGCAGCCGAGGCGGACCATGAATACTCTGATCCTGCAACGATTATCGACTTTTTTGTCCATAGTCTCTAGTGCATCTTAGATGCCGGGACCTGCGACATCGACCCGCGTCTATATCGTTTTGTCGCCCGCCAACCCCTCCCTGGCGCTCTACATCCTACCTCAGCCGCGTAATACGGCGGATTGGAGGCATTTTGAACCAGTCCCCGTGCACCCTGTGTCCCCGGTGGTAAAACTCTTCACCTAATCAATCGAAATATCGACGACCGTACTTGACCGCCGCTTTGCTCGTCATATTAAATCCAAAGCGTGGGCCATTCATCAAAACTAGCAGAGTCCAAAAGAAAATCTCCGAAGGAGTAATCTTCATGCGCGTCGCTTTTTTAGGTCTGGGAATCATGGGCCGTTCCATGGCCGCCAATTTAGTCAAGGCCGGCCACGAAGTCTCCGTCTGGAATCGCACCAGCGGCAAAGACAAAGAAGTAGAAGGCGCGCGCACCGCCTCTTCTCCCGCCGATGCGGCGAAGGGCGTCGAAGCAGTGTGGATGTGCGTCTCCGACACGAAAGCAGCCGAATCCGTTTTGTTCGGCCCTAACGGCGTCAGCGATTCGCTAGCCGAAGGCATGATCATCGCCGACTCCAGCACCATCTCTCCGGCCGCGACGTTGCGCTTCGCCGAGCGCGTTAAAGCGAAGGGCGTTGCTTACGTCGACGCTCCCATGACCGGCTCGAAGATCGCAGCCGCCGCTGGCAGCCTCATCTTCATGGTCGGAGGCAACGACGCCGCGCTCGCCCGCCTTCAACCGCTCTTTCAAGCCATGGGCAAGCAGGTCTTCCACATGGGCGAAACCGGCAAGGGACAAGCCACCAAACTCGCCATGAATCTGCAGATCGCGATGATCTTCGAAGGCTTCGCCGAAGCGCTCACCTTAGCCTCGAAGCTAGGAGTCGACATAGAAAAAATGCTGCCGCTGATTCAGGCGTCGATGGTCCGTTCCGGAGTGGTCGAATATAAAGCTCCATTTATTTTGCAGCGCGACTTCTCGCCAAACTTTCCTTTGCGCCTGATGCTGAAAGATATTCGCCTCGCCCTCGATGCCGCCAAAGAATCCCGCGTCCGCCTCCCCGGCCTCGAAGCCGTAGAAGAGGTCTACGACGTAGCCGCCGAAGAAGGCCAAGGAGACCTAGACTACGCGGCAACGCTGATGCTGCTCGAAAAATGGGCTGGAGTCGAGGTGAAGGCCGCGGCTAAAGCTAGCTAATCACCTCCAAGTGCCAAACCGGTTGCACCGTAGACTCCACGTGGGGTGCGCCACTTCTCGCGGTTTTCGAGAAGTGGCCCTCGCGACTGCCGACTTCGCTTCACTCTACCCGCAAACCCGATCGCACAAATCAGCTTGCGCTCTTCACAGGCCTGGATGGATCCGGGCGGAAGAGTTTCTTCGCCGCTCTCGTTTGTAGGCTTGCTGTCTTCCGAACTCTTGCTCGCGACGCTTTCGCACTCCGAACTATCGCTTACAGTTTCGTCTTCGACGGGGGCGGCGATGGGAATTTTAAATTCAGTTTCGAAATCGGTGACAACCTGCTCGGGCTGGGGCTTTTCGAGTTCCACGCGCTTGAGATTGGAGGAGGCGATCTGGAGAGCATAGAGCAGGAGGCTGGCAGTTTTCCGTTCGATTCTTTTTTGCAAGAGCATCTGCATGACGCGGCGGACGACGGCCTGAATGGAGTGCGCATCTTCGAAATATGGCAGGACGACGTCGCCGGTCGCGTACTCACCTTCGGAGTAACATTCGACGGGGCATGGCCGTTCCTTGTGATGGTAGAAACAAAACTTCTTGTCGCGGAGAGCGGGTGAACCACATTGAGTTCCGTTGACCTTGATGTGGCGGCAACGGGGTGCTGCGTAAGATGACATATCTGACTCCTGAGTCAGTGGACTACTTACTTACCGAGTTAGTAGGGATACCCCCCTTACTTAGGCGGTGTATTGGAATCATCGACTTAGCTCGGGTTGGGCGGGCAAAGTCTTGATAGAAAGATAGTTATAGGTAAAGTCTTGATTGTGGAAGAGTTAGTGGGGGTGGATCCTTATCTGCCGGTATAGGTCACGGCGGCGCTGGAGTTAGTAAGTGCGCGTAAGTTTGGTGATGCTTTTATTTCTATTATATGGGGTGGTGTCAAGAGGATATTGGTAATCGGGGGTCGGCACTGATCGGATAATACATTATTCGGGCTTCCAACCTGTCGTGAAGCCTAACTTTTCATTTAGTTCCCAAGGTCCGCAACAAGGCACTTTTAGACTTTGGCATACATCTGGCACATGCCGATTGTGCCGTTGCTTCTTAGGCTTCGAAACCTCTGTGGTCACAATGCATCGTTCAGGATTCCCGAACGCGTACGCAATCAAGAACGGATCGCTTCCGATCTTTTCGACCTCATCATCAGCAAGATCATTCGCATAACCTTCAACCACTACGCGTCGGACAAGCTCCGGATTTGACATCTCTTCCAGGACGAGCGCCGGACGATTCTTGTCATCCTTCACCCAATCGAGCAGATCGTCGTCCTCTTTGCGTCCTGCCAATACCTCTTCATACATTTCAATCGGAAGTTTTACGTGCCCGGATGCAGCTTGATGGTGCAGCCAACTCCAAAACTCAGGAACCCGGTTGATGCCGTAATAAGTATTTGCCGCTGTTATGAGGATGTTTGCGTCGAGAAGGTATAGCACTAATCGCCCCCTCGGGTGGGGGTTTCGTCGGACAACAGCGGCTCAACGTTTCTGGCTCGCACCCCCAGTAGGCGTCCCGCTTTCGTATAGGTGAGAAGGCCCTCGCCCAACGAGCGGCCGGCGAGATCCAGAAGGGCTTTTCCTATCCGGTGCCGTCTAACGACGTAATAGCTCGGACCTCCTTCTCTGGCCGCTTGTTTTAGCGCTTCTCGCTCCTTTCGATCGAGCCAATCTTGTCTGAACCTCTCATTCAGATCGCCCCATGTCTTTTGTGTGATGGCTCCCATTCGGAATACTCTGTACGCCACCATGGCGCGGCTGATTTTGCGCTTGCCCGCAAATTTACCTATAGAGTCGACGAGTTCGTCAAAAGATGGCCGCCCCATGTCGACGAATTCATCGAGCTCCCTTGGCGGAAGTAGTATCTCTGCAGCGACATCGCTGCAGTATTGCTCAATTGCCAATCCGGTCACCCATCCGCTCACACCAGTGTCACCGAGCCACAGATGAGCCACTTCGTGCAATGCAGTAAAGGACCACGCAGATCGCGCATCATTGTCATTAATGATTGCTATTGGTGCGATCTCGTCCGCCATCGCGAAGCCACGGAAGGTATCGACGGGGATGTTGGTGTGGTAGCTGCCCAGATTTCCCAGGAGAAGGACGAAGATGCCTGTGTCCTCTAGTCTGAGACGAAGATAGGCGAACGCCTCTTCGACGGAGTCCTGTCGACGGAACTTAGTCAGGTCAAAGTCAGTCTGCAGGACGATGCGCTCCGCTAATTCAGGCACGGGAACATTCACATCTGCCGAGCCGATGAACGGTAGTCTCTCCGCTTCCTCATCCTCGAGTAGGGACTTAATTACGCTTTGGCGTCCGCGAATATCCCGGATCAACGCATCGAGGACTGGGTTGTAGAGTGGGGGCTTACCCCCAGGAAGCGTCCGAAAGTCTTTCCCCCGATCACCTGTTTTCGGGGGTCTCTCCAGATAAAACACGAGCAGCGAGCGACGATAGGCCTTGGCCATTCTTACTAGCAGGGGTCGGGAAGGTTCCTCTTCCCCCGCCTCAAGCGCTGCTAGCCTCTGGGCGCCGGACACACCGCGGGCTTCCTTGAGTTCTATCGCGTGAGCTGCCTCATCTAGTGACAGCCCGGCGGTTTCCCGTGCCCACTCGAATATTTCAGGGTTTAGTGCCGGCATGTGCCTATGATTCTACGCGTCGCTCTTCGAGCGTGCTATGGGGCGGCGGCGATTCGCACGTCTGGTTTTTCTTTGTGGCGCGGGAGTCTGGACCGCTATTGCAACGGTGTGATGCTGGAGTCGCAGGTGTTGATGGCGGTTACCGAGCTTCGCACTACGGCGTCGGCGAAGGAACAGAAATAGCGCGTTCCGGTTTGGTTCGGCACCGAGGGCGAGGCGATCGCGTTGTAGGTTCCGGCGGGAGTGCCGCTGACGCCCGATACGGTGTAAACGTAGCCGTTCTTCGTGCCCGAGGCGAGTTGGGTATCGATCAGGCAGGCGCCGGCTGAGGTTGGCGGAGCGCAGGCGGTTCCGCCGAGAGCGCCGAGCGTGGTGGCGTAGCCTACGGTGGGATAAGCGGAGTCGTAGGAAATCTGAGCAGTGTTGATGGTGCGCACCGCTCCGACGGCAGAGGCTTCATTGGCCGACATGCGGGCCCGCAGCAGGTTCGGGATCGCAATCGAGGCAATGATGAGGATGATTGCCACCACGATCAATAACTCGATCAGGGAAAAACCTTTTTGTTTTTTTTGTTTCGTCATTGGTTCACTCGATTCGCTTGCGCTGGAAAAACTTTCGCGTCTGCGGCGTAAAACGCCCAACGGTCGCCGCTTTCGGCGCATTCAGTCTACACCCATTGCATTAAAAGATTGTAGCAATCTTCGCTTGCCTGCTGCTTGTTTGCAGTTTTGTGTCTAACTTTTGCGACTAATACGCGGTCATCCAGCAAAGCTGCCAAGCTTTGCTGGGCTGGGCAAGCAGCTTCTCTATGGGAACGTCGCCCCTGCGCGAACTTGCGGTTTATGGTTGCGAGGGCAATGACTTTAGATAGGCTACGACCGCTTCGGCGTCGCTGCGGTCCATGCGGAATTGGGGCATGGGGAAGCGCAGGCGATTGCCGGTGGTCCAGATGCCGGTGGTTAAGAGCTTGACCATGTCGGCGTCGTCGGCCGGCGGAGTGCCTCCGATGCGGGGAACGCGGACTGGCCAGTCGGAGTCGGGCTCCGCGGGCATGAAGGGCACGGGACCGCCTTGGAGCCAATGCTTGCGGTCGGGATTGCCCTGGCTGTCGCGCGGGGTGTGGCATTGTCCGCACATAGCGACACCTTCGACGATATATTTTCCGCGAGCGACGTCGCCGGTTTTTTCAGAGGCGGGTTGCGCAGTCTGTGGCTTGTTGCTCTGGGCGAAAGCGAACTGCCCCGCAAACACGGCCGTGGTGAAGGCTGCGGCGAGCGCAACCAAGGCAAGCCGGGATAACGCGGACATGAGTCGAGAGAAGCGCGAGAACATTATTTTAGAGAACATTTTAGAGAACATTGCCAGTTGACTTTCTGAGGGCTGCGGTTACGAACGCCGCCTTCGTGCTCGGTCGATCGTGCTCGGTCGATATTGTACGCTTCGAGCAAGGTCGAGAGTTTTACTTCCTGGATTATCTCGATTGCGCATAGCAATTGTCTACTTAGGATCGGCGGATAAGTGCTGCGGGCTTTAGCGGACAGGAGTGTCCGCTCCACGACAACATGTCCTAGTCGCAGACGCTGCGGCTGGCGGGTTGGAAGCGATCCATTTGCGCCTCGCGCTGAGTGGTGACATGGCCGCCGGCGGTGTTGCCATATTGCTCTTCGCCGGGACAGTAGTAGAGAGCGGAGTGGGTATCGACCCACACCTGGATGCCGGGGTCTCCCTGAAGGTGGACGACGGGCGGCGCGGGAGCTTCGGCGATTCCGAGGGTGATGAGGGCTCGCTCCCAGGGGCCGAGCGCATGGTGGCGCGGGGCAGCGGCGGCCGGCCACAGTAGGGCCAGCACAGCTACGAAGAGCGATATTCCGAGATAGAGATCGGCGCGGTGGAAGCGCACGGTCACGCTGAGATCGGCGAGGCGCTGCATCAGGGTCTTCGGCGCGTCGTCACGGGCGGCGCGATCGTCGATGGGATCGTCGACGAGATCATTGCTCAGATCATTGCTCAGATCGTCGCTCAGATCATTGCTCGGGTATCTGCTCGGATAATCCGCCGCGTCGCTCGCCGCGCTGTCGGAGGCCGTATCGGCGGGAAAAGATTCGTCAAGCGCGGAGGACTCGAAGGGATGTGCGGGACGATCCGAGGCTTCAACTTTTTTCTTTTCGCTGGAAGTTAGTTGATCCACAGCGAAGCGCTCGCGCGCGGAACTGGGAAGTGGCGAGCTTTTGGTTCCGAGGTGGGGGAAGCGGTTTGGCAGACCTTGCTGAATTTTCTGGACGGCGTGGTCGGTCTCGGGAGGGCGCTCTGGCCACAAGCCCTGTTCCTGGCTCAGGAGCCACATCGAAGCCCAATTGCGCTGTAAGCGTTCGCCGGGACGAAAATGATCGAGGCCGCATTTAGGGCAAGTCGATGTCTCGGCCGGCTTGAGCGCGCCGCAATGCTGGCAAATGGCAGGTGTTTCCGGCGCGAGGCTTGTGGGCGGCTGTTCTTGGTTAGTTTGCTCGGACGGTTGCTCGGTCTGTTCAGTGTGGGTCTGGGTGTGGGGTTGGTTGTGTTCTGCGTGTTCTTCTTCTGCGACTCGGAAATCGAGAGGTTCTTCCGGCCGCAGGGTCTGCGCAGGAGGCGTGCGACCGGGTTCTTCCTGCCGTCGCCGATCGTTGTGTTCCTGAATGGTAAAGGCAGCGGAAAGAAGGCCCTGGAACGATTGCTCGTCCAATGTCAGGTGCAGGCGAGACGGGCTGGGCCGCGATGTGGACATGGCAAAACGGGGAGACAGCAATACAAACCGGAACCATTGTAGTGCAAGTGTGGACGGTGTGAAACGAAAGAAAAAGAGGGCTTTTTGGGAGGGATTCCCATTTGCGGGTGCCAGAGTGGAAGAAAGAGATGAAAAGCATTTAAGAAATGGACAAGAGATGTCGAAGGTAAAGAGGTAAGAATATGGATTTAAACGGATTTGTGGAGGAGCGAAGATTTGGCGAAGCAGGTGCTAGTGGTTGAGCGTGGGTCGCAACCCCAAGACTGAACCGAAGGAGCAGACGAAACGCCAATGATCAACCTCAATAACATCAAGATAACGCCACGTGACCAAGAAGTGCTGCATCTGCTGGTGCAGGGATGCAGCAACAAAGAAATCGCGAGCCACCTGAACATCAGCCCGCGGACGGTTAAACAGCACCTGCGCACGCTGTTTCTGCGCGCCGGGATCAAAGAAGGCCGGAAACGCGTGAAACTCGCGACCGCCATGTTCATCAAGGAGCAGGTGCCGCCATGCAACCCCGTGATCGGTTGACCGCAAAGGAAGTGCAAGTGGCGACCCTGGTCTGGCAGGGTCTGACCAATAAAGATATTGCCGGAGTACTGCGAACCAGCGAGCAGGTAGTGAAGAACTATCTGCGGACTGCCTTTGACAAACTGGGAGTGTGGACCCGCCTGGAACTGGCACTGTATGTAGCTGGGCACGGGGGGGCGAACTGGCATTTGCGACTGGGTAACGGCTTGCTTCCGGTGGAACCGGGATGGAGAACATCTCCCGGGGCGGAGCCTCAGCTTTCGCGGACTAACGATTCGCGAAGCGGCAGCGAAAAGCACTCGCCCGAAGGAGCAGTCTTGTAGAGACGATCTTGCGTAGAGAAGATCTTGCGTTTTGATCGCGTGCATGCGGCGCTCGCAATAGCGCCGCACGCGCGCTGCAGATTGCTTGCACAAGGATTGATTACAAACGATCATGGCTGTTGAAAAAATCTTTTCATGGAATTTCAGCAACAAAATTCGTTCGCAAGTTATTGAAGTTTCACTGAAATTACTGCTTTGGTTCCTTTTTCAACACCCACGATCGATTACACAAGGATTGATTACACAAGGATCGATTGCACAGGCAATGGCTTAGCGGTAGATAAATCACAGCGCTGCAGCGCTCATGCTAGTCGTAGTCGGCGCCGCGAATTTGGTTTGGAGCGCTTTGCTTCTAGGGCCACGCCCTAGCATGCGAATTTTTGACCACAGGGCACGCGATTCTGAGAACCGGTTGTGTTCTTCTGCATTCCGGGGCAAGTTACTGGCTGGGGAAATGGGTGAAATCGTATCCTCAGCCTCCGAAGGTGGAAGCTAATCTGGGTTGAGCCATGCTCAATACCCTCCTGTCTATAGCTCTCCACGCCAGCTCTGCCCGCGTTTGCTACCTTGGGAATGTCCACGAGCGAAACAGATTTTCACACTCTTTTCCGGTTCCGATGCTTACACGGGTTCGATCGGGCCCGAAAGTTGCCACCTTAACACAGCTAACTACCATCTTTTCATGGCAATAGCCGCCGCGCCATCCCTGGAGCAGGCTTGCAGGCAACACGCCTTGGCCGCCGAAATCCCGGTAATCAAATTGCTGGGTTACGTATGGACCGATTCGCTTCTTTCTTGGCGAATGCCGAACTTCCAGGTTCGGCAGAATCAATCGTCCACGGCATTGTTTGTTCCTTGCTCGACTGAGGTGGGGATGGCTTACAAGGACATTTTTTGGATGGCGTGCGATTCGACCGATCAACTGCGGGCTGAATACGGGCCGTTCCATACCCGCGAGGAAGCGGAGATCGAAGCGCGCAAACTGTACTTTCGATATCTGCTTCGATACGAGCACATCCTCGGGCCTGACGAGGAGATTGAAGAAGTGCGCTGCATCTTCCTCGAACTGCAAGAGACACAGACGGCGCAGCGGCCGGATGTTACTTTTCACACACGCTGTGCCAGTTGCGGCGAGGCGGCGGCGCACGAAAGACCGTGGCAGGCGGAAGTGTGGGCTGACATTCACGAATTCGAACATACTCGCCACAAAGTGCGGCTTTTCGAACATGCCCGCGGAGAAGGTTTGAAGGAGATCGGCGACTGGCGCGGCCACGCAGCCTAACGATCGATCGGACGAGAGTCGGGAAGTTTCTGGAGCGACCATTCCTACGCAACATTTTATCTTTAGTCTAGCGATCACCCAGATGTGATGGGGGCAGATTCGTCCGGCGAGCAGGGTATGCTGAAAAATTGGCTTGGGAGCGGGGGCCTTCGCAATTGGGTGAGGACAGGGCTGTTATCGCAGCGCTGAAGCGCTGCGCCACCCAAAAGCAGGAACACTAGGCGCGTTTGCCTACGGCTTGGCGGCAGCATTATTCGCGAGCTTTGGGGTTAGCCGCTTGATGACAAATTCTTGAAACACATTGCCGATGGCGGTGGCTCCAATTCCGATGGCCGCGTTTTCGAAGGTTAGTCCTGCCCCATTTCGGTCCTGAGACGGGTAGTAGAGATTGGAAACGCCACCGGCGGCCAGGCTTCCTAGAATATTCGAGTAATTTACCTGCCACCGTCCGTTGTCGCCCTTGCAGATCAATGAATTGGCAATCGCGTATAGAAACCGTGACGGCGTGCTGCCGGTTCCCTTGTAGAAATAACGCGGGTCTTGTTTCAGCAGCGATGGCAGAATCGCGGCTCCGATGAGTGTGCCGGCAGTGGCGTCGGCATAGTTGGCGCCAAAACGTTTGGCGTAGCCTTGCGCGCCCTGGCCATATTCGGCGAAGTGATTTTGCGCCTGCTCGACTCCCGCGCTGCCCGCCACCATGACGAAGGTGAAGGGATCTTCCAAGGTCTTCCAGGCAAGATTGAATTTTTGCTTTGGACTGAGTGGAACGGCATGGGGGTCGTAGCTGACATAGAAGTTGGGCAGAACGCCGAGCACCCGTTGCTTTTCTTCAGCCTTGACCTGCTCTTCTGCCACCTCGGTCTGGGTAAGTGTGACCTCCAAATCAGCCGTATTGGTAGCGACGGCCAGCGCGGCCTCCGGGACCACATCGATTTCGCCGGAATGCAGCAGGCCGGAGGATGTTAGGGTAGCGAAACCGGCTGAACTAATGGTGAGTTGGAATGGGCCCGGAGCTATTCCGGCGAAGGAAAACTGCCCGTCTCCGTCGGAGAGAACCTGCTGGTTAAGCGATTGATTTCCGCCCGGCCGAGTGAGCCTGATTTGCGCTCCGGCGATGACCGCTCCACTTTGATCTGCGACGATTCCGCTGATGCTTCCGGACAGTTGCGGATCGGAGACAGGCATTGGCTCCGGGGTTTGCGATAAGCAGAATGACGTCCAACCCAAAGTGAAGAGTGCAAGAATCAGCGGTGCAGATTTGGATTGAAAGCCCATGAATAACCTAACTCTATCTCTTTCCACACTTCGTCTTCAAATTACCGACGTGATCCGTTCCCGATCAGTGGCGCCGGAAACCGGAAGAATGCGGCAGGACTATTTGCCGCTTGTTACAGTTGAGTTGCTCGCCCGGGAAGTGTTTCTACAGATTTTGATGCTTGATAGAAGCGGATCAGTCACTTGCTGGAAGAGCGCTATGAGATTTCTTGACGGGTACAAGGATCTGGCCCGCAGGGGGAAATGCATGGCGAAGAGCGCGGCAACCGTCACGCGACGGAAGGGAGATGAACGACATCGAAAGCGACAAAGCGCGAGGCGCGGAGGGTTCCGGCTGGCCGTGCCTTATACTTTAGAGAGCCGGAATCGGTCCCGAAAAATCAGATGAAGATTCCTACCGAACCTATTGGAAGCATGCCCCGGCCGCTGGAATTGATTGAGGCGATTGCCGCTGCGGGCAACTTTGCCGATCCTAAGTTGGACCCGCTTTACGAAGCGGCGACTCGCGACACAATCCAACAATTTGAGGCGACGGGTTCTCCGGTAATTACGGATGGGGAGCAGCGCAAGTATCACATTTTTTGGACTTATTCGGTGCATGGATTGGCCAATACGGCGCCCGACGGTTTTAAGATTCCGTTTTCCGCCGGACATGTGCGGCGCATGCCGCGACTGACAGCGGGGCCTTTTCGTTACAGAGTGTATGCCGACCGCTACGTTGAAGTCGCGAAGCGCTATGCGCACCTGCCGCTGAAGCAGGCAGTCATATCTCCTTCTGCGCTGAGCTTGATGTATCCGGCAGAAGATATTCCCGGTTACTCGCGGCAGGATTTCATCGATGATTTGCTGCGCGAGCACGAAACCGAGGTTCGGCGATGCTTTGAGAGGGATGCATAGAAAGTCCAAATTGATTTCACGGAAGGACGATTGGCGGTGAAGCTCGATCCGACGGGCGAACTGCTGAATAGTTTTATTGGTTTGAACAACCTGGCGCTGGCGCGATTTTCTACGGTTGAGCGGCAAAGCATCGGTGTGCACACTTGCCCGGGGTGGCGATCGGGATTCGACGCATAGTGCTGACGTTGATTACGAGCAACTGGTGCCCAGCCTGTTTGAATTGCGCGTGGGGAATTTTTACATCGCGATGGCCGGGGAGAAGGATCGCACGCGGGTGCCGAAGACAATTCGCCAATATCTCAAGCCGGAGCAGCGCGCGTTTGTAGGTGTGGTTTCGCCGATTGATCCGCGAGTGGATACGCCGGAGGAGGTTCGCGACCGGGTGCTCGAAGCGGCGAAGTATATTCCGCTCGAGCAACTGGGAACGACGGACGATTGCGGGTTTTCGCCGTTCAGCGACGATACATCGACGACGCGCGAAACTGCATTTGCGAAGATTCGGGCGAGAGTGGAAGGCACGCGGCTGGCGGAAAAAATTCTGGGAAACGGGTGATGGACGAAAACGAAGAAAAATTGTTGCGTTTGGTCGCGCTGCAAAATGCGCAGGCGGTGCTTCTCGCGCGAGATCGGGCGGAGCATGAGCTGATTGCGACGAACGAGGCGTTGGAACGCAAGACGGCGGAGCTGGCCGAGCAGCGCGAATCTTTTCGCGTCACGCTCGCGAGTATCGGCGACGCGGTTATCACCACAGATACCCAAGCTAAAATCACGTTCTTAAATCCCGTGGCCGAGGCCATGACGGGGTGGAAATCGGACGAGGCCATTGGCCAACCCCTCGAGAAAGTGTTCAACATTATTAACGAGCAGACCCGGCAGCCCGCGCCGAATCCGGTGAGCCGGGTGTTGCGCGAGGGAGTGGTGGTTGGACTCGCCAACCACACCGCATTGATTGGCCGCGATGGGAAGGAAACGGCGATTGATGACAGTGCGGCGCCGATCCGAGCCGAAACCGGGAAAATTTCCGGCGTGGTGATGGTGTTTCACGATGTGACCGAGCAGCGAAAGGCGGAGAACGCGCTGCGACAATCCAATCAGTTGTTGAGCGAGGTGCGGGACGAGCTTGAGAAGCGGGTGCAGGAACGCACGACGGAACTCGAAACGGCGAATGAGAGTTTACGCGATCTTTCGGCGCGTTTGCTGCATCTGCAGGATGAAGAACGCCGGCGCCTGGCGCGCGAACTGCACGACAGCGTGGGCCAGATACTTGCCGCCATCGGCATGAATATTGCCGTAGTTCAGTCTCAGTCGCACAAGCTGGATTCGTTTGGGGCGAGAGCAGTTTCGGAGAATGCGCAACTGGTCGACCAGGTTTCGCGGGAAATTCGTACCATCTCTCATCTGCTTCACCCTCCGCTGCTTGAAGTGGCCGGGCTAGTTTCGGCGTTACGGTGGTATGTGGATGGCTTTTCAGAACGCAGCAAGATCAAAGTCGATCTGGAAGTGCCGGCGGATTTTGGACGGTTGCCAAACGATGCGGAACTGGCCATCTTCCGCATCGTGCAGGAGTGTTTGACCAACGTCCATCGTCACTCGGGAAGCGCAACGGCGGCGATACTGATCCGGCAGGAAGACGGCCAGCTGACGGTGCAAGTTAGGGATAGCGGGAAGGGCCTACCGTCGAAGAAACAGCGGGAGCTAATCGAATCGAACCGGGGCGGGGTGGGATTTGGGGGCATGCGGGAGCGGCTGCGGCAGCTCGGCGGCGCTCTGGAGATACAATCCGAGGGCGAGGGGACGGTAGTGAGCGTGACCCTCAACGTGCAAAGCGCGCCTACTGATGGGTAGCTGCCCCCCGGTATTTCTGCGAGAAGAGAGCGAATTTCAGCGCGATAGTTTGGCGGCGGCGGGCTCGTCGAGCATCCACAACAATTTTCCGTCGGAGGGCTGAACTCTTTGCGAGGGCAGCGGCGGGGTGCTCTTGCCTTCGAGAACTTGATGGAGCATTTCGGCCTTGTCCGCGCCATTGGCGAGAAACATTATTTCGGCAGCGCGATTGAGCACGGGGAAAGTAAAAGTGATGCGGTGAGTTTTGAATTTCTCTACCCAATTGGCGACGACGAGCCGCGATTTTTCCTCTAGCGCCGCGGAATCGGGGAAGAGAGAAGCGGTGTGACCGTCGGGCCCCATGCCGAGCAGGATGAGGTCGAAGCGCGGGAATTCGTTGGGCTTGAGTTCGAAGAATTTGCGAAGCTGAGATTCGTAATTCGCGGCCGCAGCGGCGGCATCGGGATTTTCGGCGGGCACACGAAAGACATTTTCTGACGGAATTGTGATCTTGGAGAGCAACGATTCCTGCACCATCCGGTAATTGCTTTCGGCGTCGGTCGGCGGGACGTGGCGTTCGTCGCCGAAGAACATGAAGACGCGGTTCCAGGCAAAGGTGGCGTAATTCGCAGCGAGCAGAGAGTAGAGAGCCTTGGGCGTGGAGCCGCCCGAAAGAGCGACGGTGAAGCGTCCCTGGGCGCCGATGGCGGTGCGGGCAATGCGGACGAATTCCTCGGCAGCGGCGTGGTAAAGGTCGGCGGCAGTGGCAAGGACTTCGATGGATCGAGTCGGCGGCATGAAATTTTGTAATTTGGGAATTTCGTAATTTTGTAATTTAATCCACGCAACCTTCAAGACCAAATGCAAATTACAAATTAACCGATTGCCGCACTGCACAATCTTTTTACTTCTCGAAATTTCTCCAGCGACGGCCGTCGCGTTCCATTAATTCCTCGGACTCTTTCGGCCCCCAGGTTCCGGCGGGATAGTTGGGGAAATTGCGTGGCGGCAGCGCCTTCCACACGTCGAGCACGGGATTGACGATGCTCCAACCGGCCTCGACCATATCGGCGCGCTGGAAGAGTGTGGCGTCACCGGTCATGCAGTCATGCAGCAGGCGTTCGTAGCCGGTGCTGGGGGTTTCGCCGAAATAGTCGGCGTAGTCGAAGTCCATATTCACTTCGCCGAGTTGCATGGCAGCGCCAGGAGTTTTGGCGGCGAAGCGCAGCGAGATGCCTTCTTCCGGCTGGATGTGCAGCACCAGTTGATTGGGCATCATGTTTTCGACTTGAGTTTCGCGGAAGAGCATGAAGGGTGCGCGCCGGAATTGGATCACGACATGAGTGTTGCGGCCGGGCAGACGCTTGCCGGTGCGCAGGTAGAAGGGAACGCCCGCCCAGCGCCAGTTATCGATCAAGAGGCGCATGGCAACAAAGGTTTCGGTGCGCGAGTCGGGAGGCACGCCCTCTTCGGAGCGGTAGGCGGGGACGCGCTCGTTGTCCATCGTGCCATCGCCATATTGGCCGCGAACGGTTTTGCTGAGCACATCTTCATTGCTGAAGGGCTGGACGGCGTGCAGAATCTTGGCTTGCTCATCGCGGACCGCGTTCGCTTCGAATGAGATCGGCGGCTCCATGGCGGTGAGCGTGATGAGCTGCATGATGTGGTTGGGCACCATGTCGCGCAGGGCGCCAGCGGTGTCATAGTAGTCGCCACGTTTTTCGACGCCTACTGTTTCAGCGACCGAAATCTGCACGTGATCGATGTAGCGGCGGTTCCAGATGGGCTCAAAGATACCGTTAGCGAAACGCAGCGCCATGATGTTCTGGACCGTCTCTTTGCCGAGGTAATGATCGATGCGGTAGATCTGGCACTCGGACGCGACTTTCAGGAGTTGCTGGTTCAGCGCCTTGGCGGAATCGAGGTCGTGGCCAAAAGGCTTTTCGATGATGACGCGGCGCCAGTGGCTGTTCTCTTCTTTCATGAGGCCGACGTTGGCGAGCCGTTCGACTACATCGCCGAAATATTTGGGCGCGGTCGCCATGTAAAAGAAATAGTTGCCATGCGAATTGTGCTCGTGGTCGACCTTGGCGAGCGTTTCTTTCAGCTTGTCGTAAGTCGCGGGATCGTCGAAATTTCCGCTGACGTAACTGATGCGGCGGACAAACCATTCCCAGAGATCGGCGTCGACCGTACCGGTGGCGAATTGTTTGAAGTCTTCGGTCACTTTTTTGCGCGCATCCTCATCGCTCATAGCGTTGCGGCCGACGCCGATGACGGCAAACTCGCGCGACAGCAGTTGCTGGCTGGCGAGATTGTAGAGAGCGGGAATGAGTTTGCGGCGCGTGAGGTCTCCGGTGAAGCCGAAGATCACCATGACGCAGGGATCGGCGGTGCGGCCGACGCGCGGTTTAGCGGGCAGAACTTCTGTCTGAGCCATTATTTCCCTCGGGTGATAATGCGCTACGGGCTTCGAGCCACGAGCTTAGGGCCATATGATTCGAATCACCAGAAACAGTTTAACCGCTGATCGCTGATTGGTGATCGCTGCTCGGAGCTTGGGGCGTTTACTTTTTTGCCGGCGGTTTTAGCTCAATGTGACCGCCAAACTTTTGGCGCATGGCGGAGAGCATCTTCTCCGCGAAAGTGTGATCCTGGCGCGAACGGAAGCGCGTGTAGAGAGCGGCGGTCAATACCTCGGCCGGCACGGCTTCTTCGAGCGCCGCCTGGATCGTCCAACGGCCTTCGCCAGAATCCTGCACGAAACCGCTGTATTCGGAAAGTGTAGGATTTTCGACGAGCGCCATCGCAGTCAAATCGAGCAGCCACGAACTCACCACGCTGCCGCGCCGCCAGACTTCGGCGATATCGGGCAAGTTGAGATTGTAGCGGATGTCTTCGGGAAGATCTTTGCTGGTCGCATTCTTGAAAATGTCGAAGCCCTCGGCGTAGGCCTGCATCATTCCATACTCGATGCCGTTGTGAACCATTTTTACGAAATGCCCGGAGCCGGAGGGACCGCAGTGGATGTAGCCTTCTTCGGAGGTGCCCGGGTCAGGCATTTTCTCGCGTCCAGCCGTGCGCGGAATGTCGCCGCGGCCGGGGGCTAGCGTTTTAAAGATCGGGTCGAGGCGCTGGACGGCCTCATTCGGCCCGCCGATCATCATGCAGTATCCGCGCTCGAGTCCCCAGACACCGCCGCTGGTGCCAACGTCGATATAGTGGACACCTTTGGCGGCGCAGATTTTGGAGCGGCGCACGTCATCTTTGAAATAAGAGTTGCCGCCATCGATGATGGTGTCTCCGGACTGCATGGCTTTGAGCAGCGCCTCAACGGTTTTTTCCGTGGGGTCGCCGGAGGGAACCATGACCCATGCGGCGCGTGGAGCGGTCAACTTGCTGACCAGGTCGTCGAGTGAAGAGGAAGCGGTCGCGCCTTCGCCGGCCAGACCCTTGACGGCGTCGGGACTGAGATCGGAAACGACCAGTTTGTGGCCGCCGCGCATCAGGCGGCGCGTCATGTTGGCGCCCATGCGCCCTAGACCCACCATTCCGAGTTGCATTCGTGCTCCTTAAAAATGTTTGGGCGACTGGTGAAACTACAGAACCTGTTTAACCAGTTCAGCAAGTTTGGTTAGTCCTGCCTTGACGTCGCTGCCGAGATGCACGCGCAAGGCGCGGCGTTTGCGATCGGCTAGAACCTGGAAATCGCCGCGCGCCTCCGCTGCTTTCACGATTCCGAAAGTGTATTTCTGCCCGGGGACTGGTAGGTCCTGGGCATCGTCGCAGGTGACTTGCAGGAACACGCCACTGTTGGGGCCGCCTTTATAGGCTTGCCCGGTGGAGTGCAGGAAGCGCGGGCCGAAGCCGAGGACGGTGGCGACACGCTTGCGATCACGCACGGCGAGGCGCAAATTTTGCAGTAGAGATTCGTGCTCGGCATTCATCTCGACGTAGGCGAGTAAGGCGAAATAGTCTCCGGTGGCGAGACGCGCCAAGTGCGCGCGGAGGTAATTTTTCAGCGCGCTGTCGGAGGAAGCTCCGGCGGCCTTCGCTATGTCTTTGGCTAGATCGGCGGCGTTGCGTTCGTCAGTGAAAAGTTTGAAGCCGGCTTCTTCGACGATGGGCTTCTCGGCGGGAAGCGCGCCCTTGGTTTCGTATTCGGAGGTGAGTTGCTTGGTGACGATTTTGCTGGCTTCGACGTCGGGCTGATTGAAGGCGTTGATGCCGATGATGGAACCGGCTACGGCGGTTGCAATTTCCCAGCGGAAGAATTCCTGACCGAGGCTGTAGGTGTCGGAGACAGCGATGCGAACGACGGGCTGTCCCGCTTTTTCGATGGCGGCGACCTTGGCATCTTGCGTGGGATCGGAAGCGCCTTCGAGGCGAAGGTAGGCGAAGACGCGGTCGTTTCCGTATACATCAGGCGCGCCGAGCGTCTCACGATCGACGGGGATGATGCCTTTGCCGAGCTTGCCGGTGGACTCGGCGATCAGTTGTTCGAGCCACGCGCCGAGATCGGAAATTTCGGGCGAGGTGATGAGCGTGATTTTGTCGCGGCCGAGTTTTGCGGCGGTGCCGAGGATCAGGCCTAGCATCGCCCCGGGATTCTGTTCAACCGGAGTCGCTGGCTGGCAGGCTTCGACCATTTCTTTCGTGCGCTGGAGGAATTTTCCGATGTCGAGGCCCATGGCGGCAGCGGGCACCATGCCGAAATTGGAGAGCGCGGAGTAGCGTCCGCCGATGGAAGGCACGCCATAGAAGATATGGCGGAAGTGGTCGCGTTCGGCGACCAGTTGCATCTTCGAGCCGGGATCGGTGATGGCGATGAATTGGCTGCCCGCTTTGTCTTTATTGTTGCCAAGCGTTTGTTGCACCCGCTCGAAGAAATATTGCTTGTAGATATTGGGTTCGAGCGTGCTGCCGGATTTGCTGGAAACGATGAAAAGCGTTTTCGCGAGATTGACCTTTTTCTCGATGCTGCGAATTTGCGCCGGGTCGGTCGAATCGAGAATGTGCAGGCGCGGGTAGCCAGGCGTTTGCGGGTAGGTCAGCGAGAGCACTTCTGGGCAAAGGCTGGAGCCGCCCATGCCGAGGAGGAGAATGTCGGAAAAGCCGGCGGACTTGATTTCGTCGGCGAGCGCCTTCAATTTGGCGATGTTGGCGAGTTGCTCATCGGTGATGTCGAGCCAGCCTAGCCACTTGGCCTCGTCATCGTTAGTCCAGAGCGAGGCGTCGTGCTGCCAGAGCCGCCTTACTTTTCCCGAGGCGCGCCAGTCGTTAAGGTTTTTTTTTACGGCGGCGTCGAGATCGGACGGCAGGGAAGCGCTTTGTGCGGTTACTTTGGGAGTGCTCGATCGCTTGGTATTTTTTTCGACCTCGGCCAGCAGCGTGTCGAAGGAGTCGGCGAAGAGTTTCACTCCGTCCGCGGTCAGCTTGTCGGTGACATCTTTCATGAGGATGCCGACTGCGGCGAGATCGGACATAGTCTGGCGCGCACCTTCGACGTTCTCGGTGAGACTCTGGCGCGGCTTGCCATGATCGCGGAAGGCGTCGAGGGTCGCGGGCGGGACGGTGTTGACGGTGTCGGGGCCGATCAATTCTTCGATGTAGAGCACGTCGCGATAATTTTTATTTTTTGTGCTGGTGCTGGCCCAGAGCACGCGCTGCGTCTGGGCGCCTTTGGCGGCGAGAGCCTTCCAACGCGGAGACGAGAAGATGCGCTCGTAGGCTTCGTAGGTCAACTTGCCGTTGGCGATGGCGACCTTGCCGAGAATGCCCTGCAGCTTGGCTTTGCGGGCAGTGTCTGTTTCTTTCTTGAGTTTGTCTTCGACGAGAGAATCGACCAGCGAATCGATGCGGCTGATGAAGAAGCTGGCTACGCTCGCGACCTTACTGACATCGCCGCCGGAGGCAGCGAACTTTTCAACTCCATCGATGAAGGCGGCGGCGACTTGTTCGTAGACAGGCTGCGCGAAGAGCAAGGTCACGTTGACGTTGATGCCCTCGCTGATGAGCTGGCGAAAAGCGGGAATGCCCTCAGCGGTGCCGGGAACTTTGATCATCACGTTTTCGCGGGAGACGGTCTTCCAGAGGCGGCGCGCCTCGTCGAGGGTACCGTTCGTGTCCTGCGCGAGGTAGGGAGAAACTTCGAGGCTGACATAACCGTCGCGTTTTTTTGTGCTCGCGTAGACGGGACGTAAAAGGTCGGCCGCATCCTGAATGTCGCGAATGGCGAGAAGTTCGTAGCGGCCTTTGGCGTCGAGATCGTTGCGCCCGGCGAGCGAGTCGAGGAAATCCTGGTATTGGCCTCCGGCAATCGCCTTCTCGAAGATCGAGGGGTTGGAGGTCATGCCGCGCAGGCCGTCTTCGGTGATCAGGCGCTGCAGTTCGCCGCTTGCCATCAGGTCGCGGCGAATGTAGTCGAGCCAGATGGACTGGCCGAAATTCTGAAGCTGAACGAGAGGGTTGACGGCTTTTGCGGTTTCGAGAGTGCCGACTGGATTCATAAACGTCTCCTAAGCTTAGGCAGGCTGAAGAATAATCGCCTGACGTTGATAAACGGTTACTGCCCGATCTGCTCGCGTGCCGATTGGATCACGGCATCTGTCGTGAAGCCAAATTTCTTTTGCAAATCTTTCAGGGGCGCGGAGGCTCCAAAGGTGCGCATGCCTAGGATGCGGCCTTTTGGTCCGGTGAATTGCGCCCATCCCATGGTCGACGCCATTTCGACGGCCACGCGTGCGGTTACATCGGGCGGAAGGACCTGGTCGCGATAGCTTTGATCCTGATGCTCGAAGATGTCCCACGACGGCATGCTGACGACGCGGGCGCGGATGCCTTCGGCTTTCAGTTTTTCGTAGGCGTCGATGCAGAGGTAGATCTCGCTCCCTGTGGCCATCAGGATGACCTGCGGCTTGCCGCCACCGGCGTCGGCGAGAATGTAGGCTCCGCGAGCCAGGCCAGCGGCGGGCGCGTATTTTGTGCGATCGAAGGTGGGCAGCGCTTGCCGGGTGAGGATCAGCGCGACCGGGTGCTTCGTCTGCTTCATGATTACTTTCCACGCTTCGATGACTTCGTTGGCATCGGCGGGCCGGAGTGTGATCAGCCCGGGAATGGAGCGCAGCGTGACCAGTTGTTCGATAGGTTGATGAGTCGGTCCATCTTCGCCGACGCCGATGGAATCGTGGGTGAAGATCCAGATCGACGGAACTTCCATGACAGCCGAGAGGCGGATCGGCATTTTCATGTAGTCGCTGAAGATCAGAAACGTGGAACCATAGGCGCGAATTTTCGACAGCGTCATGCCGTTGACGATGGCGCCCATGGCGTGTTCGCGAATGCCGAAGTGGAAATTGCGCGCGTTGTAATGATCGGCTTCGAAATCGCCGGCGCCATCGAAGGTGAGGCGAGTCTTGGTCGAGGGGTAGAGATCGGCGGAGCCGCCCATGAGCCAGGGATGGTTTTTGGCGATGGCATTCAGAATCTTGGCGGAGGAATCACGCGTAGCCAATCCCTTGGCGTCGGGCGCGAAGGAGGGCAGTTCTTTGTCCCATCCGTCTGGCGCTTTGCGCTCTTGCATGCGCGCGAATTGAGCGGTTAGGTCGGGGAATTGCGCGCTGTATTTTGAGAACAACGCTTTCCACTGTGCGTTTAATTGCTTGCCGCGCTTGCCCATGACGTCGCGAAAATTTTCCTGCACTCCGTCGGGGACGAGAAACTTGGCGTCTTCGGGCCAGCCGTAGAAGCGCTTCGTGAGTTTGACTTCTTCTTCGCCGAGGGCCTCGCCGTGCGCTTCTTTGGTGTCCTGGCGGTGCGGAGAGCCGTAGCCGATGTGGCTGTTGACGATGATGAGCTTCGGGCGATCCTTCACTTCGAGGGCCTCGGTGTAGGCCCTCGACAGAGCGGCCAGATCGTTGGCGTCGGAGACGTGTTGCACATCCCAGCCATATGCCTCAAAGCGTGTCGCCACATTTTCGTCGAAAGCGAGATCGGTATTGCCCTCGATGGTGATGTGGTTGCTGTCGTAAATCCAGCACAGGTTTGAAAGCTTGAGATGGCCGGCAACCGATGCGGCCTCTGAGGAAATGCCTTCCATCATGTCGCCGTCGCCGCAGAAGGTCCAGATGTTGTAGTTGAAAAGCTCAAGGCCGGGACGATTGAAATACGTTGCGAGCCAGCGCTCGGCGATGGCCATGCCGACGCTATTGGCTACGCCTTGGCCGAGCGGGCCGGTGGTGGTTTCGACGCCCGTGGTCAGTCCGTACTCGGGATGACCGGGCGTTTTGCTGCCTAATTGACGGAAGTTTTTGATCTCGTCGAGCGACAGGGCAGGGGTTGAAAGAATTTTGCCCTCGGGACTCACTTCGCGCACGCCCGCCAGATGGATCAGGGAATAAAGCAGCATGGAAGCGTGGCCGTTGGAGAGCACGAAGCGGTCGCGGTTCGGCCAAAGTGGATCTTCCGGATCGTAGTTGAGAAACTGCTGCCACAGACAATAGGCGACGGGCGCCAACGCCATGGGCGCGCCAGGATGGCCGGAGTTCGCCTTCTGCACCGCATCCATCGAAAGCGTGCGGATCGTATTGATGCACAGCTGATCGAGCTGTGTTCCGGTGGTGGCGACTGACTGGTCACTGACGGCCATTCATTCTCTCCTGGCAAATCGGCTTACATTAGCCCCACTACAAAGTTAGATGAAGCTATCCGCAAATGGATACACTGGGCCAGATTCTTAAGTTTACCTCGGGACCGAAAAACGAGACGAGGCACGAGTAGACTACGTTTTGATTTTATACCGGCAGGAATTTAGCTGGATGCCGCGTGCGGCAAGGATAATGGGCACGGACCTTTCTCTTCTATATCTGATCTTTGCTTATCCTTGAATCTTTGAAATCTTTGCCGTGGAGAGGGGAATCACGGCGTGGAAGAGTTGCTCTGTTTGACTCTTTGTTGCAGGTTAGAGGCCAATTGGTCCACGTCGACGGCCGAAAGGTTCATCATGGTGGGATCGAGGAGGGGCAGTCGATTGGTTCCGATGGCGTCGCGGCGTACCTGGATCAGCAAGGCGTGGAGCACCTCCGGGTCGTATTTTTGCGGCGCGAGGCGGATGAGTTCCTGGAGCGCTGCTCCCACTGAAAGCCGGTCGCGATAGGCACGTTCACTGGTCATGGCATCGAAGGTTTCTGCGAGGGCGACGATGCGCACGGCTTGCGGTATTTCGTCGCCATGCAAGCCGTCCGGGTATCCCGAGCCGTCGGCGCGCTCGTGATGCCAGCGCACGATTTCTGGAATCTGCGGCCAGGGAAACTGGACCTGGCTGACGATCTGATGGCCGACGACGGTGTGGTCGCGCATCTCGCGATATTCGTTCTGATCGAGCTCGGAAGGTTTTTCGAAGAGCCGCCGATCGACGGCCACCATGCCGATGTCGTGCAGATAGGCGGCTGATCGCAGGGAAGCGGCGTCATTGGGATTCATACCCATGGCTTCGCCGATGGCTTGAGAATAGCGGCCGACGCGTAGCGAGTGGCCATGAATGTTTACGTGTTTGACGTCGATGGCGGTGGTAAAAGCCTCGAGCGCGTTGTCGTAAAAACCGTGGAGCGAGGCCACGAGGCGCAGATTTTCCGAGACGCGTTGCGCGAGGGTCTGGCCGAGAGTGTGGTTCTGAATGGCCAGCGCAATATAGTGGCTCAGCATTTTGAGCGCATCGAGCGCATCTTCTTCGTAGAGAGCGTCGCCGGCGCGGCGGCCCAGGGCAATCGCGCCGGTGAGTTTGCCGCGGACTTTGAGCGGGCAGAGGCATTTGAAGAGTTCGGGTGCCACGTTTCCATTCGAACTCAGAAAAACATCGTGAGTGGAACTGTTGAGCACGATGGGGCCGGAGGCGGCGGTCAGAGTGTGCTGATGGCGGGGGAGGAGCGGAATCACGGAGGGATCGGGCATGAGGGCGAATCCCTGAGCGTCGACGGAGGTGAGCAGGGAGCGACGTTCGTCGAATGAAAATAAGGCGGCCTCGCGCGCGCCTGCTGCTTCCATAATGGCGGTCAGCATGGTGCGAGCGGTTTGGCGGAAATCGTGGTCGGCCGTAAGTTCGGGCCCCAAATCCGTCAACGCTTCGAACGTCTTGAGAATTTTCTTAAAATCGGTTCCCTGCAATACCTCGCGCGGAGGAACATGCGAGAAACCAGAGCGCAATAAGGTTAGCACCGCGTTCGCGAGCCGATTGTTGGTTAGTTTGGTGCGAAAAGACTATTGGGTCATCGGGCGATCCGGCCATCGGGTGATCGATCTTCCCTCGTCTTTCGTTCACCGGTTGCTAAGGATTAAGAACCGCTACGCGAAGTTCAGATCACCTGATGGCCGGATGACCCGATCGCCCGATGACTTGCCTTGACAGGCGCGCCAAGTTAGCTCATACTTCGGCCCAATCGCGCGCGCCGCTTGCGTTTCGCCAGTTTCGCCGGGCAACTTACCAACTGAGTGTTGATAGAGAGATTCCGTGGTTGCGTCTCAATCCAAGCCGTTCTCTGAGAAAAAAATACCTGCGTCCGATCGCGATTCCTCGCCAGAAAATCCTGAAGGCGGGTTGGGCGTTTCTGAAATTGACCCGAACGCCTCGCTGTCGTCACTCAAGGATCTGGTCGCAGGCGGAGACCACCGCCTGGAACCGATATTGGGAAGCATTACGGACGTCGCGCTGCGGCTGACGGGCGCTAGCGGGGCGGCGTTGGCGATGTGGAAGGATGGCGCGATGGTGTGCCGCGCGCGCAGTGGGAGCACGGCTCCCGCACTCGGTGCGCGGCTGAGCGCGGACACGGGGATTTCAGGGGAGTGTTTGCGCAGCGGAAAGATTCAGCATTGCGTCGACACCGAAAAAAATTCTCTCGTCGATGTGGAAGTCTGCCGCAGCCTCGGCTTGCGGTCGATTGCGGTTTTGCCGATTCAGGGCTGGCGCGGGGTAAACGGAATTCTGGAAGTATTCTCGACCGCACCGGCGGCTTTCAGCGATCGGCATATAGATGTTCTGGTGCAACTGGCGGCGCTGGCGGAGCGCGCGCGCGCGTCGCAACCGCATGACGCATCGCCGGCCGCGCCGAAGATTCCTTCAGCGGCGGGGAGGGCGCAACCCTCTGGCTTGCTGCCGGCGTCGGATCGCGTGGGGGATGTGGCTCTGGCGGTGATGGGAAGGCGCTCGCAGCCATTTGTTTTGACCGCCATTGCGCTGGTGTCGATTTCGCTGCTTGGCCTGGTGATTTGGCTGGGGTCGAAGGGGCCTGCGGAAGCAGATGGCAGGGCGCACGCGGCGACGCCGGATTCGGTTGGCGCGAATATCAATGGCCCTGCGACCAGGTCCGCGAACGAACCCCTTTCGGGGTCGCAGCATTCGACGGGGTCTTTCGTTAACTCTCAGTCTTCGTTCCGAAATGATCCAGTCTGGAAACCGGATCCGGGCGGGCAGCCGTTGTTTCCGAAGGGTGGAAAACCGTCCGCCGGCGATCCGGTGAAGTTCGCGGCGAAGGTGGATGCGCTCGCGGAGAAAAAACCTGCCCCGGGCCGTATGTCCGCCGCTCAGATGCCCGTTGATCGGTCATCATCGCCTGATGGTTCTTCTAACAAGGCGGCCGGCAAAGTTGCGGCGAATACGGTGATCGTGCACCCAGTCCCGGCCTCGCAGGCCTCCCAGGCCGATTCGGGCTCCGGCTCAATCGAGACTCATTCGAATGAGAGTGCGCCGGCGGTGCCGTCGACTTCAGCCGGCGATGCGAGTCACGCCGCCCTCAACGGAGTGCTCTCCGCAAGGGTTTCATTGCCCAATCTCACGGCGCCGGTTTCGGCTGGCGTTTCGGGCGGCAAAGTTCTGCATAGAGTTTCGCCGGTTTATCCCACAGAGGCGCGCGTGCTGCGCCAGGGAGGCACGGTCGTTCTGGCGGCCACCGTGATGGAGGATGGAACGGTGGGATCGGTCAGAGTGATTGAGGGGCCGCCGATGTTTGCCCACGCCGCTGTGGAGGCAGTGAAGCAATGGCGTTACAAGCCCTTTGCACTCGACGGAAAACCCATCAAGAATGAGATTGGAATTACTCTCCGTTTTAAATACCCTTCCGACTCAGCTTCGCAGTGAACGCGTTGCTGATCGGACTATAGAATCGCTCGGCCAATCATCCTTAGATGAATTTCCAATCACCCGAGGGCCAGATCACCCGACGGCCCGAGCGCTAAACTCCGACGGGGAAGGGCTTGGTGTGACGCTCGGAGCCTACGGCTAGTCCGGCGAAGCGGCCTTGTAGAAGCGACATCAGGCCGGTGACCCAGTAGCCCAATACGAATAACAATAGGAACGGAACGGTGAAGTAGTTCTCATTAGTGATGGCGTAATAGATCGCCAGCGCGAAATAAGTTCCGATCAGGAGTTCTATCCACGGAACCCATCCCAGACGCTTGCGATATTTTGCTCCGAGAACCTTGTCCTTCTTGGATTCGACGCGATATTTGGGAGTGCGGGCGAAAGCGGTCTGTTTGCCAATCACCGCTTCGAGCACGGCAATTGTGTTGGTAACGGTTAAGCCGATTCCCAGTGCCATCAGAAGCGGTAGATAGAGGACGGCTCGCGGCCAGTTCTTTGGGAAGAGCTCTTTTTGCGAAACGAGATAGAAACTGGAAATGGAAAAGGTCGACGCCATGAAGAGGGGAAGGTCGATGTAAAGCATCTGGAACCATCCCTGGTAGAAGCGGATGATCATGGCGGGCATCAGCAAAACCGAGAGGATGATCATCAGCGGATAGCTGAAGTTTGCGGTCAGGTGATACCACGCTTCGATTTTCTGATGGCGCGAGACGTCGCTCTTTAATACTTTGGGAAGGATTTTTTTCGAAACTTGGATCAAGCCTTTGGCCCAGCGCGCCTGCTGCGTCTTGAATGCGGTCATTTCCACCGGCAACTCCGCGGGGCATTCGACGTCTTGGAGATAGACAAACTTCCATCCTTTTAATTGGGCGCGGTAGGAGAGGTCGGTGTCTTCGGTGAGCGTGTCGTGCTCCCAACCGCCGGCTTCGTCGATAGCGCTCCGACGCCACATGCCCGCGGTGCCGTTGAAGTTAAAGAAAACGCCGCTGCGGGAGCGGCCGGAATGTTCGAGGACGAAATGGCCGTCGAGCAGAATGGCTTCGACCTCGGTGAGAACCGAGTAGTGGCGGTTGATGTGCGTCCAGCGAGTTTGAACCATGCCGACTTTTGGATCGGTGAAGTGGTGCACGCACTTCAGCAGAAAGTCGGGCGGCGGAACAAAGTCGGCGTCAAAGATGGCGACGAATTCGCCCTTGGCGGTTTTCAGGCCAGCTTCAAGTGCTCCGGCCTTAAAGCCCTCGCGATTGGTGCGGTGCAGATAGACGACGGGATTTCCGAGAGCGGCGTAGCGATCGACCAGGGCGCGCGCGACATCCACGGTTTCGTCGGTTGAGTCGTCGAGCAACTGGATGTCGAGCTTGTCTTTCGGGTAATCAAGGCGGCAGACGGCGTCAAGCAGGCGGTCGACGACATATTGTTCGTTAAAGATCGGCAATTGGGCGGTGACGCGTGGCAGGTTTTCGAAGCGAGCCGCCGGTTCGGTAGTTTTGTTTTTCTTGTGCTTGTAATAAAGGTAGACGAGCCAGTAGCGGTGCCCGCCATAGGCCGCGAGTATTACGAGAACGATGAAATAGGGAATCAGCAGCGCCAGATCGAAGGCATTGACCTGGTAGAGACCTTGGAAAGTTTTGTCCAGAAAATGCTGGCGGAGGTAGGGGCCCAAGCCTTTGGTGGCGAGAAACAAAGCGAAGGACGGCGGGGAAGTAGGCGTCAGATGCATGAAGTCAGCTGGACTATGAAGCGGCGGCGAAGACCGCAGTCTAAGAATTGTAACTGATTGGTCGCTGGTCGTTCGTCGTTGGCAAACTCCGCGAGCGACAAACGACTAACGATCAGCGACCAATTGTTACACCTCGGCTGCCGGACTCAGTCTCAGCTCGACTTTCTGACTGGAGCCTTCTTCCACCTTGAGCGTCGTGCCATTGGCTTCCTGCGACCTCAGAAAGTCGGGATCGCGCCAGAGGTCCTCGTCGACATCTTGCCAGGCATAGAGAGTGTAGGTGCCCGGAGCCAGGCCGCGAATGATGAAATGGCCATGCTGATCGCTCGATCCGGTGCCGAAGCGATCAGGGATCTTGCGGTATTTTTCTTCGGGCACGGCCACGACGGTAGCGTTGGGCACGGGATGATCGTTGTCTATATCTTTTTCTTTTTCGACAACCTCACCTTCGATGATGCCTCCCCGTGAACTCAGCCGCAGATCGAGCGAGCCTGGACCGCTTGCAGCGAATCCGGTGGCTACATCTCGACCGGCGAGGGTTACGGATTTCACGTAGAAATTGCCCTGCGCGGCGCTTCCGAAGACTTGCGCAATGTAATTGCCCGGGTTCACATCCTTCCACTGGAAGTACCCCTGCCGATCGACTTGGGCGTTCGTGCCAAAAAAGTCCTGTGACATGAAGAAGCCTGGATCTTCAGGCAATTCGGCCTGGCGCAGGTTTACCACGAATTGCGTAGGCTCTACTGCCGCGGTGCTTTCGATCAAGAGATGGCCCGAGATTGTGAAAGAAGGTTGGGGGACGAGCTTTACGCCCTCCACGTCAGCGGCGGCGACGTTGAGATCCTGGTGCGCGGTCAGTGCCTGGGGTCCCGATTCAGTCGCCACTTTCATAATGTAGGATCCGGGCGCGACGCCACGGATTTCGAATTGGCCATCCGGTCCTATCTCACTAGTATTTGCCCGCATCGAATCGCCCGCCTTTGAGAACAACTCGACGGCTGGTTTCTGTCCGGCGGGGATACCGGTCACAGTGCCGCGGATGCGATAGGTTCTCTGCGGCACCAGTGTGAGGTTGACGAGGATCTCATCGGCGGCCTTTACCTCGACGGGCGCGGCCTGTGCGGGATCGTTGGTTCCGGGATAGTAGGTGGCGAGGTAGCGAGTGTCGGGCGACTCGGCTGAGTTGCCGTTTCCGGCAGCGGTCGAGGGCGACTTTTCCGACGCCTTTTCGTAATCGCGAAAGTCCGGAGGCGGCATGGCCAAGACTGTGTACTGGCCGGGAAACAGGCCGGCGAGGCGGTATTCGCCGAGGTCGTGGGTGGCATTGCTGGAGACGGCTTCACGCGTAGTTTTGCCCGGTTTTTTCCGGAGCGCAAAGATTCTCACGCCGGACACGGGATCGCCATCTTCGTCTATGATGCGGCCGGTGATGGTGGCGGTGGGCAACATGCGGAAGAGCAGGTCTTCCACCGACGTCCCGGCTTGAATGGTGATTACGTTGACGTCGGACTTGCGGCCGCGGTTGTTGACTCCTACGAATCCTGTGCGCTCGAGAAAGATACTATAGCGGCCGGGAACGACGCCTTCGACGCGGAAATGGCCGTCGGCTTCGGTCGAAGCGGTGTAGCTTTCACCTTGTGCTTCGGCGACGACCTGTATCAGAACTTTTTTGAGCGGCAGGCTGCCGGGGTCTTTTATTACAGTGCCTGCGATGGACGACATTTTCGCCGCGGGCACGGAGTCTTGGGCGCTGGAGAGCAAGCAGGCGCCTACAAGAAAGAAGACGATCGCGAGGCAGCGGGTTATTAAGGTCGAGAACGCAAGTCTATGGCCCAAGCCGATTGTCATCCCGTCCTTGATCTCGTCGAAGGGGAAGGACCTGTGTAGCGTCCGCGGAATGCATAGGTCTTTCGCTTCGCTCAAGATGACAAATCACATGACAGATCGGATGACAGTTCAAAGTTGAGTTCAGTTCAGAAAATATTGCCGGTACAGCGTGTCGCGTTGCGCTGGGCGAAAGCCCGCATCGCGTATGATGCGGCGCAATTCTTCTTCGGTTGTGCAGTTGGTCACGCCCGCGGCGCGGACTACATTTTCTTCCAGCATGACGGAGCCTACGTCATTGCCGCCGAAGCGCAAGCCCATCTGACAGACTTTTAATCCTTGCGTCACCCAGCTGGATTGCACGTTCAGGAAATTCGAAAGATAGAGCCGCGATATCGCCAGCACCTTTAAATATTCGACGGCAGTGGCCTCATCCCATTTGCGTCCGCCGAGGGCGGTGTGCTGCGGCTGGAAGCTCCAGGGGATGAAGGCGGTGAAGCCGCCCGTCTCTTGCTGCAAATCGTAGAGAACCTGAAAGTGATTGATGCGGTGCTCGATGGACTCGCCAACGCCAAACATCATGGTGGCAGTTGTGCGCATGCCGAGCTGGTGCGCGGTGCGATGGACTTCCAGCCAATCGGCGGTCAGGCACTTCAGGCGCGCGATTTTGTAGCGTACTTCGTCGTCGAGAATCTCGGCGCCGCCGCCGGGGATGGAATCGAGGCCAGCGTCGCGCAGGCGCGCAATCGTATCGCGGATGGTGAGGTTGCTGTACTCGGCAATCGCGAGGATTTCGGAGGCGGAGTAGCAGTGGAGATGAACTTTGGGAAAGCGCTGCTTGATGCCGCTGAGCATCTTTTCGTGCCAGTCGATCTTAAGATCGGGATGCAGGCCTCCCTGCATCAGCACGCCGGTGCCGCCGAGTTCGACGGTTTCGCGGATTTTTTCGTAGATGGTGTCGAAGTCGAGGATGTAGCCTTCTTTTGCGGCAGGGCCTTTTAACGGGCGATAGAAGGCGCAGAAGGTGCAGTATTCTGTGCAGAAGTTCGTGTAATTAATGTTGCGGTCGATGATGTAGGTCACGGTGCCTTCGGGATGAAGCTGGCGGCGAACCGAGTCCGCCTCCATGCCGATGCCGATCAGGTCATCGGAGCGAAACATCTCCAGCGCTTGCTGTTTGGTCAGGGACATTCTTTCCACTCCACGGTAAAGGTTATTTTAGCTGGAGGGCACCCTAATTCACCACAGAGGACACGAAGTAACACGAAGGTTTAAGGCTTACGCGGTTCGGCGGCGAACCTGGGGTTGCGGGCGGGGGATTTTGGGCTGGTCGCCCTTCTGACTGCGTTTGTACTGATACAGGCCGTAGAGGCCACCGGCTAGCGAAAAAACGATCAGGACGATCATTACGGGCCAGTAGTATTGCGAAAAGAACTTCACGATGCTTCGTCCGTAGTGGTAGCCGAGATAACCGAGGATGGTGAACCGAATGCCGCGCCCGACGGCCAGAGCAGTCAGAAACTTCCTGGTTGGGTATTGCAGGGCACCCGCAGCCAAAAGCATGGGGGTAATCGGAAATGGCGGCGGAAGGATGGCAGGGATGGCGACCGCAGCGAATCCCCAGCGTTCAAAAATCGCGTAGACTTTTTTTGCTCTTTTCTGCGAGAACCTTTTTTCCAGCGTTTCCTTGCCGCCTTTGCGCGCCATGCGATACGTCAGATAGCCGCCGAGGATGGCTCCGGCGGTCGCCATGATGGTGTAGTAGAACCACGGTTCGCGACGGTGGGCAGCGAGCAGAATGGTGACAACGTCGGTGCTGCCGGGCAGAGGGATGAGCGAGTTATCGGCAATGCCCAGCAGAATGAGGCCCGGGCCGCCGAGATGGATCAGCCAGCGCATGGCGGTCTTTTTCGTCACGAGCAGGATGATCGCAAACCAGTGCATGATCCTCATTAGAGCAGGTTTGCGGCTGACGAGTTGCAATCTAAAAGGCTATGGCTTTGGTTGAGACAAAAGTTTACAGAAATCGAAGTTCAGGTGCGGGTGGAAGGGCTCCGATTTCGGCGGCGAGGCGGTAGTAGAGCTGAAGGCCATCGAGGCAGGGAGGGTCGAGATAATAATGGATGTTTTGCGTGAGGTAGACGCGGATCGCCTCGATGTTGATGCCGAGGCGCGGCGCCCACTCCTGGGCGATGGCTTCGAGATTTTTTGCCGACAGGCCGTGATCGCGCGACTGCTTGAATACTTGTGCGATGGCGCGGGCATCTCGCCCTTCGAGCGCTTGCTGGCGGATGGCCCAGAAGGCGAAGACGAAGGACTTTCCGGTGCGCTCAACCCACTCTTCCGCGAGGTCTAAACTGAAGTAGCGGGTGCGGTCGATTTGCAGGGCCGGGTCTCCTATGAGTACAGCCGCGTCGCACGCGTCGGGCGTTGTTTGGTCGAGCATAGCATCGAGATTCGGAGCCATTGGCTTATAGTCGCGCGCTCCGCCGAGCCACTTGGCAAAGAGAATCTTGGCTAGCGCAACTGAGGTCATCGAAGAAGTGTCGAGCGCAACGGTGCGGACGCGCTTCAACCATTTTTCTTTTGATAATGGATCTTGCGACGAGTGCTCGATCGGTGTTTTATTTGGCGTTTTGCTGACGAGAAGGATCGAGCGCACCGCGCGGCGGGCAGCGATGGCTACGTCGGGGATGATGACGAGATCCGGGACGCTGGCATAGGCTGCGGCGGGGATGATGCCAATATCAGCCGTACCCGCGCGCAGCGCCTCGGCGCAGGCGGAGGGAATGGTGTAGGAAATGTCGTAATCCGAAACGTGGTCGGCGTTCGCCTCTTCGTGCTCAAAATCCCACATGAGAGGAGCCGTGTTCAGGTAGGAAATGGCTGAGATCTTTAAGCGGCTCATCACTTTGCGAATTGTACCAAAGGCGGTGTGAGCGGCATCCTTGACAGAGTTTTCGATGGCGGACTAGGGTCGCGCAGTATGGCTAATAAGGTTGGCATTTCTGGCGTGGCTGTCGCCGCGCCCAATCCCGCTTCGCATCAAGGCCTCTATTGGCTCGCGCTGGCGTTGACCGAGGGATTGGGCCCCACGCGCATCAGGAAAATGATCGAGCAGTTTGGCACAGCGGAGCGGGTTTTTCAGGCTAGCCTGACGGAACTCGAAGCGACAGGGATGCGCGCCGTTTCGGCGCAATCGCTGGCCACAGGAAAGTCGCTTGAACTGGCGCAGGCGGAATGCGCGAAGGCGAGCGATGCGGGTGCAAGAATCGTTGCGCTCAGCGATTCTGAATATCCGGCGCGACTCAAAGAAATTTACGATCCTCCGGTAATTTTGTTTGTTAAAGGAAACGTCGAGATGCTGGCTCAGCCCAGTATAGCGATGGTCGGGACACGGCATCCGACGCCTTATGGCAGCGCCATGGCGGAGCGCCTCTCGACTGACCTCGCGGCTCGCGGATTGGTTATCATCAGCGGACTGGCGCGCGGCATCGATACGGCCTCGCATCGCGGCGCAGTCGCGGCGAAAGGGAAAACTGTTGGCGTGCTCGGCACGGGAATCGACATTATGTATCCCAAGGAAAACACGCGGCTCACGGAGCAGATTGTGGCTCTTGGAGGGGCGCTCGTGACCGAGTTTCCGGTGGGAACGCCGCCGACGCCGCAGAATTTTCCCATTCGCAACCGGATCATCAGCGGCATGTCGGCGGGCGTGCTGGTGGTGGAAGCGGCGGAATATAGCGGCACGCGCATTACTTCGCGTCTTGCGCTCGAACAGAACCGCGATGTTTACGCGGTTCCGGGCAATGTAACCAACAAAAACGCGTGGGGGCCGAACACGCTGATCAAGCAGGGAGCGAAGCTTGTTGCCACGTGGGAGGACGTGTGGGAAGAGCTGCCGACAGATGTGCAGGTCGCGCTCGGCTCCATGCAGAATGAATCGCCGGAGCAGGAGACCGCATCTCTATTCCCGGACGAGGTGACCTCGCCGCACGAGAAAAACATCCTCAAGTTGCTGAAGGCTGATGAATCCACGCACATCGACGAATTAGTGGAATTGCTGGAGAACGAAATGTCTCCCTCGGAAATCTTTGCCGCGCTGTTTGAGCTGGAGCTGAACGGGAAAGTGAAGCAGTTGCCGGGGAAGAATTTTGTGAAAAGCTTTTAGCTCTCAGCTATCAGCTTTCAGTAAGAACGGAGGACTTCGTGCAGAGTTTTCGCAATCTTCGAGTTTGGGAAAAGTCACATCAGCTCACTTTGGATGTTTACGCATCCAGCAAAACGTTTCCCCGCGATGAAGTATTCGGTCTGACAAGTCAGATGCGACGCACTTCGGCATCGATCGGGATGAACATCGCTGAAGGTTGCTGTCGTAAGGGCGATGCAGAGCTGAAGCGGTTTCTGCAGATTGCAATGGGGTCGGCAAGCGAACTCGAGTATCAACTTCTGTTGGCGCATGACTTGAATTACCTACCCGAAGAGGGAGATGCAAGCCTTACGTCGCAGGTGACTGAAGTGAAGAAGATGCTCTCGTCGTTCATGCAAAAAGTGAAAGGGTCTGACTGAGGGCTGAGAGCTGATAGCTGACAGCTGACTGCAATTCGTGCTAGCTTCAATTTCAATACCGCCCCACTGAGGAGCCATTGTCCAAAGGTCTAGTCATTGTCGAATCGCCGGCTAAGGCGAAAACTATCCAGAAGTATCTGGGCAAGGGATTCACGGTCGATGCTTCATTCGGCCACGTGAAAGACCTGCCCAAGAGTAGCCTCGGCGTCGACATCGAAAACAATTTCGATACGGAGTATGTCGTCATCCCCGGGAAGGAGAAGGTGCTCGCCAAGCTCAAGAAGCTGGCGCTCTCGGCCGATCATATCTACCTTGCGCCTGATCCGGATCGCGAAGGCGAGGCCATCGCTGCTCATCTCGCCGACGAACTCACCGAAGAGTCGGGCAAGAAAAAGAAGGGCAAGAAGAAAAAGATCGACGACATTGGCGACGATGCGCGCATACGCCGCGTGACCTTCAACGAAATCACGCAGCGGGCAGTGAAGGCCGCATTCGAGCATCCCCGCGACATCGATCGCAATCTGGTTGACGCGCAGCAAACGCGACGCGTGCTTGATCGCCTAGTCGGCTACCAGGTTTCTCCTCTTTTATGGGATAAAGTCCGCCGCGGCCTTTCCGCGGGACGCGTGCAGACCGTTGCCCTGCGCCTGATCGTCGATCGCGAACGCGAGATCAAGGCCTTCCAGAAAAAAGAATACTGGACGATCGACGCCAATCTCGCCGCGGCTAAGCCGCCGGCATTTGACGCGCGCTTTATCGGCAAGGACGACGAAAAAGTCGAAGTCACGAATGGCGAGGACGCGGAGAAGATCCGGCTAGCGATCGAAAAGGCCGATTGGGTTGTTCGAACGGCGGAGAAAAAAGAGCGCCGGCGCAACGCCACGCCTCCGTTCACGACCAGCAAGCTGCAACAGGATTCTTCGCGCAAGCTGCGCTTCAGCGTGAAGCGCACCATGATGATCGCGCAGCGTCTCTATGAAGGCGTCGAACTGGGCGACGAGGGGCTGGTCGGCCTGATCACCTACATGCGAACCGACTCGACTCGCGTCGCACCGGAAGCGATCACAGAGGTGCGCGAATACATCAACGAGCAATTTGGCGCGGCTTATCTGCCCGATTCTCCCAATACATATAAGGAGAAGAAAGAAGCGCAGGCGGCGCACGAAGCGATTCGTCCGACTTCGGCGGCGCGGCATCCTGACCAGATTAAGCAGTATCTCCAGGAAGATGAATTCAAGGTTTATAAGCTGATCTGGCAGCGCTTCGTTGCATCGCAGATGAACCCGGCGGTGTTCGACCAGACGACGGTCGACATTGATGCTAAGTCCGGCAGCGAAATTTTCCAGTTCCGCGTCACCGGTTCGGTGCCGAAGTTCGACGGCTTCCTCAAGGTCTATGTGGAGTCTAAAGACACCAAGGACGCGGAAGACGAAGAACTGAAGCACAACCTGCCGCCGCTCGAAGCGGGGCAGAGGCTGACCCTGAAGTCGCTGCTTCCGGAACAGCATTTCACCGAGCCGCCTCCGCGATTTAACGAAGCTTCGCTGGTGAAAGAGCTGGAGGAGCGCGGCATTGGGCGTCCGTCAACTTACGCGACGATTCTCAGCACCATACAGGAACGTATGTACGCGCAGAAAGTTGGTGGCAAGTTTGTGCCGACTGAAATTGGGCTGGTCGTCACCGACCTGCTGGTCGAAAACTTCAAAGATATTTTTGACTTTCAATACACCGCGCTGCTCGAAGAAGAACTCGACGAAATCGAAGAAGGGAAGCAGACCGGCAACCACGCGCTCACAGAGTTTTATAAGAAGTTCGCCAAGGATCTCCGCTACGCCGAGAAACACATGGAAAACATCAAGCGTATGGAGAAGCCAACGGACGAAAAATGCGAGCTTTGCGGGGCGCCTCTGGTCATCAAGTGGGGCAAGCACGGGTCGTTCTATGCGTGCAGCACCTACGACAAGGAAAATCCTGATTCCTGCAAATTCACCAAAGAGAATCCCATCAATCTGCCTGATCTTGATTCGGCCGATCTGCAGGAGACGGCGCAGGAGGAATATTGCGAAAATTGCGGCCGCGTCATGGTACTCAAGCGCGGGCGGTTTGGCCAGTTCATGGCCTGCACGGGCTATCCCGACTGCAAGACGACGCGGCGATTGGATCAGGGCAAGAAGGTGCCCGACATCCCGCTTGATGAAACCTGTCCGCTGTGCAAACGCAATTTGATTCTGCGGCACGGCCGCTTTGGCGAGTTCACTTCGTGTAGCGGATATCCCGAATGCAAATATGTGAAGCAGAATTTTATCGGTGTGAAATGCCCTGAGTGCAAAGAGGGCGAGCTCGTCGAGAAGCGGGCACGCAAGGGCAACACTTTTTACGGCTGCGGAAATTATCCGAAGTGCAAGTTCACGTCCGCGGCAAAGCCAGTGCCCGAGAAGTGTCCGGACTGCGGACATGAGTATCTGGTGGAACGCATTCGCAAAGATGGACCGGTCATTGCATGTCCTAATAAGGAGTGCGACTACGAACGCGCGATCGAAGGCGCAGTAGCAGCTGACGTTTCCAAGGTTTGATGGATGACGGTCGTTGGATGGAAAAATCTGGACGAAGATCGTCGGACGAAAGTCTGGACGAAAATGTAAGGGATAAATAACGAGGCGAAAAATATGGCAAAAAAGGCGACAGCGCACGATGCAGCGCTGATTATGAAACTCTATGACCTCCGCCGCGAAGCGGAGATGCGCAAGGCGAGGCACTGGCTCACGGTGGAATTCTGGCCGGAGACGGCGGATGAGTTCATCAAAGTTGCGAATTCGTTTCCCAGCCAGGAAAATGCGTGGCTGCGCCAGGTAGGCGGCTATTGGGATATGGCGGCGGCGTTCGTGGTGCAGGGAGCGCTCAACGAAGAGCTTTTTCTACAGCCCGGCTGCAGCGGCGAAATGTTTTTTATCTTTGGCAAGATTTATCCGTTTCTCAAGGAATTTCGCGAGCAGACCAACAATCCCGAAGCTTTTGCCAACATCCAGAAAGTAGCCACGTCCTCGAAGACCGCCCGCAAGAGGCTGGAGCGCGTTTCGAAGAATATCGAGAATCGCCGCAAGGCATTGGCCAAGTCCGCGAAGAAGGCCTGAGCAGCGGCGCGTTCTTTTCTTCCAATAAGCCTTTTTCTGTGAGGGGGACACATTGTTTGCCGGCCTCCATCTGCTATCCTAAGTGTCGTTGTGCCGATGCTCTGGTGGTTTCTCATACTGGGAGTCAGTACGGCGGTGGTGGTGTTGGTTGCGCTGACGATCTATATGCGGGTTCAGCGCCAGATGAAGCGCACGGCGGCCCACAAAGAAGAACTCGACGCGCTCGACCACTCGTCGCCTGAACCTTGACCTTGTACGCCCGCCGCGTTGAAACGAATACTTATGTCTAAAATTATGGCGCAAATCTTAGGCCAGGAGAACCGGTCCGCTGTCTCGTCCGTTATCTCGAACGGCAATGCCCGCCCGTTGGATCCGGCGCGGGAATGGACGAAGCAGGTGGCCATCGTGGTCGCCGCCAGTCTGTTCGTCGCGCTGTGCGCGCGCGTTACTGTGCCGCTGCCCTTCACGCCGGTTCCGCTGACGCTGCAAAATTTTGGAGTTCTGGCGGTGGGGCTGTTGCTTGGCTCGCGTCGCGGTTTCGCTGCGCTTTCACTTTATCTTATGGAAGGCGTTTGCGGGCTTCCTGTGTTTAGCATGGGCGCCGGTATTGGCCATATCCTCGGTCCGACTGGGGGATTTCTCATCGCCTATCCGGTAGTCGCGTTTGTCGCGGGCTGGATATACGAGCAGAGATCGGAGAAAAGCGCGCGGCTCTTCGCCTGGGCGGCGCTGTCTGCCGTCGTGGCGGAAGTGGTGCTCTTTGCCAGTGGACTGGCTTGGCTCGCGGTGCTAACGCACTCGATTTCGCTGGCGATTCGATATGGTCTCTATTGGTTTATTTTTGCGGAAGTGATCAAGGTGCTGATGGCGGCCGGCATAGCGGCTCGCTGGCGGGGGCGAACGTCGCGGTAAAGATTGATCCTGGTTCGCGTCTGAGCTGCCCGCGAGCCTGAGCTTTTTAGAAGTAAAAGTTAAAAGAATAGGATTGTGGATTTTATGAGTACAGTGAGTTCTCCGGTTCGCGAAATCACGGTGGCGCACAGCCCGGACTCTGACGACGCATTCATGTTTTATGGTCTGGCTACGAGCAAGGTTCGCGTGCCAGGGCTGAAGTTCAGTCACACACTTTGCGACATTGAAACGCTGAATCGGCAGGCGCAGGACGGTGTTTACGATGTAACCGCGATCTCGTTCCATGCCTTTCCCTACATACAGGAAAATTATTCACTGATGTCGTGCGGTGGCAGCGTGGGCGATGGTTATGGACCCATGCTGGTTTCTACTCGGCCGTTTACGCAGGACGAGATCAAGCAAAAAAAGATCGCAGTGCCCGGCAAGCTGACCACGGCATATTTGGCTCTTGAATTATTCGCGCCCGGCATTCAGGTGGAGGTTGTGCCGTTCGACCAAATCATCCCGCAGATTCTTGAAGGGAAACACGAAGCTGGTCTTATCATCCACGAGGGGCAGCTTACTTACGACAAATCGGGTCTGCACCGCGTGGTTGATCTTGGCCGGTGGTGGCAGAAAGTCACTGGCTTGCCGTTGCCGCTCGGTGGGAATGCCATACGACGCTCGCTAGGCTGCGAAACGATGGCCAGCGTCACGCACGCGCTGCATGAGAGTATTCAGTACGCGATTGATCATCGCGAAGAAGCGCTCAGCTACGCGATGCAGTTTGCGCGCGATCTCGATATGCAGCTCGCCGATAAATTTGTCGGCATGTATGTCAACGAGCGCACGCTGGATTATGGCGACGACGGGCGCGAAGCGGTGCGGCGATTGCTCGATATGGGGCACAAGGCGGGGATTATTCCGCAGACGCCGCGGGTGGAGTGGGTGTAGGAAAAATGGGGACTGTAGCGAGCCACTGCAGATCCCTCGCTGCTCGGGATGACAATTCTTTGAAGGGTCCTACTTCACCTTCTCCGCAAACGAAAACACCGGATCAATATCCACGGGAACATCGGACGCCGCTTTCAGTGACGTCTTCAAATCTTCTGGCATGGCGCTGTATTTCTTGAACCAGTTCTCCGCACGCGCGCGATCGCCGGTGGCTTCGGTCTCCAGTAATTCTTTCGCCAGATCAGCCAGGGCTCCCGGCATCTTCTCGTAATTAATCGCGTATTTGCCGCTCGCGTTGCGGGTGATGGCGCCGCGCTGGGATAAGTAATTGAACTCCATCATTTCTGCTTGGCCATGTGCCTCGGCGGTTCCGAAGCGTACGGTGCGAAAAATTCCGCCTACGTACGATGCGTAATATTCTTCCAGCTTTTCTTTTGGGAGGGCATCATGATCGATCAGCCACTTTAAGGCGAACATTCCAGTCACGTCGGCTTTTGCCTCTTCCAGGCCACTGAATGCTGGACCGATCGCCTCGCGAATGTCGACTTTGCCCGCTGCGGTTCGCGCGTAGGCCGGACCAAGCCCGTGGCAGATTTCGTGCATGATAGTGCTCTGGAGATAACCCTCTCCCGAAACCTTCGCGGCCTGGTTTGGTTCCATGAGTTTGCGCGCGACTGGCAGAACAATGTGGTTCACGCGCGCGTCCATGAAATTCTTGAAGAAAAGTTTTTTGCTGCCCTTCTGCTCGTGGACGCGCGGATCATTTGGCAAATTGTCTGCCACCGCCTGATAGCCGTGAGTCAGGTCGCCCGCGCGAAATAGGGCGTCCATTACTTCCATCGGCGTTTCCAACCCATGCTTTGACGGCCGATCTTCCGCGGCGAGGGGGAGCGCATCTTGGATTTGCGGGACGTATTGCTGGAACAGTTCGAGCTTCTTGCTCTCGCGATCGTTGCGGATCATCACCGCCGCGCCGTATGAGCCTTTCACGCCCAGCAGACCATCGAGGTAAGTTTCGTAGGGCGCGAAAATAATGTCGAATTTCGGATTCTTCAAGTCGAGCCACGCCAAGTCGCTGGCAAAGTAATCATCGCTGAGCAGCGCGTCGGCGCGCAGTCGGAGAAACTTTGCGAAGCCCGCGTCATCGCTGAGTTCAGCCGCTGCGCGCAGGGCTTTTGCCGCCGGTTCGAGAAAAGCGCGAAACGCAATGTTGTAAGGAACAGCTTCCAGTTTTCCCGAATGCCATCGTAGGATCGTGAACTGATTGTAGATTGCCGCTTTCTGGTCGGGGTGCTCCTGGACGAATTGCTCGACCTGATCGCGCGTGAGGCTCGCGGGATAGTATCCTCGCCCAGGCGGCATCGGGTCCGCGCCAACAAACGGCTTATCTTGGTCGAGCAGATCGAAGCGGGAAGCGTTAATCCACAAATAACGGCGCAGTTCGACATCGCGCTGGTTGTGGCTCGGCAGCAGAGACTGGTAGAGCGTCAAGCCTTCCGGGTCGGTCTGCCGCCAGTAGATACTTTCCAGGTAGCCGCAGGCCTCGACTAGTTTCCGCACGAGTTGCTGCTCGCGAATGGTGAGGCCGGTTGTCCGGAAGGGCATTTGCACACGGCGGAACTTGGCTAAACGCTGCTCGATGTCGGGCGCGACTTTCAGATTCGCGGGGGTGCCGACTTTCGCCGCCGAGCCGGTCATAACTCTTTTTTGTTGTGCCGCGCTGGACGCTGCCAGCAGGATTATGAAAAGAAAAGCTGGCCGATAATTTGTCAAAAATAATCCAAAAGACCGCGAAAAAAAGCTTTTAGTAAAATCATTCATCATGTCGTGCCAGTGTATCAAAGCCGGGAATTGGTCCGACCGACTATCATAAAAAAATGCAGGGAGAGAACGGCGCACAGACGTTGCTCATCGATGCCGATGACACGCTCTGGGAAAATAATATTTACTTCGAACGGGCGATTGCGGATCTTATTTCGTTCCTCGATCATCGCGAACACTCGCCCGAGGCAGTTCGGTTGGTACTGAACGATGTGGAGCGAGACTCCATCGTCAAGCACGGTTATGGACTGCACAGTTTCGCCCATTCGCTGGTCGAGACTTTTGAAAGGCTTTCGGTTGACCCGGTCACGTCCGAATTGCACGAGCGCATTCGCAGCTTTGCCCACCAGATCGCTGACCATCCGATTGAGGTTCTCCCTCGCGTGCCCGAGACGCTGCAGTATCTCGCCGAGCGTCACCATCTCATCATGATGACGAAAGGAAATCCAGCAGAGCAGTCGGGAAAGGTCGAGCGCTCAGGGCTGAAAGAATATTTTGCAGCGATAGAGATCGTCGCCGAGAAGGACGAATCTACTTACCGCTCGGCCGTCGCCAAGTACGCCCTGTCTGCCGACGTCACGTGGATGATTGGCAATAGCCCGAAGTCAGACATCAACCCGGCGCTGGCCGCGGGTCTGCACGCTGTCTTTATACCGCATGACAAGACGTGGATTCTGGAGCATGAGGAACTCACGACCGCGCCGCCGTCGCAGCGGCTACTGGTAGTGGAACGTTTTGGCGAACTGCGGAAGCATTTCTAGCGCTTGATATCGGGATGTTATTCGCACAAAACTGCCCTTGTATCTCCGGTTGCAGGAGTTACAAGGGTAGTTAGTCAGCTTAAGTTATGCTTGTTACTGAACGGTAATACTGACGGGCGCAGATGGAATGCCGTTTGCTATCACCACCAACGTGCTGGCGCCGGTTTCGATTGACGATGGTACATCGAAGTCGGTTGTAATCGTCTCCGAACCGGTGGCCACGCCCATACTGCTATGGTTGTGGGTTCGGGCATAGAAGACGTGTTTTGTGCTGCTGTTCGTGATCTGTACGAGCGGGTAGTTGGTCGCGAATTGAAATTCGTCCCCAAAAGCACCAGCTTGCGACAATCCATTGAACTGCGTGCCCGAGATGGAGTAAGTCGATCCGGGAGTTACAGTCGATGAATAACTAGAAATCGCCGGCTGCCACGATGTCTGGTAAGTTCCCGTCGAGGTATAAACCTCGGTGCGACCACCTCCGACTAATACCTGACCGTTGGGCAATATCATCAGACTTCCGGGAGTAGACGGCCCGACGGTAAAGGTTGTTCCGTTGAACAGGTAAGATGTTCCCGAGTCGCCTTCTACTAGCACGTCGCCGTTCGTCAACAAAACGGCAAACGAATCGCCAGCATTATCGCCATTAGGGAATACTGGGCCCGCGGTCCACGTACCAGTAAGACTGTCGTAGATGGCCGTATTTCCAGGGCCGTTACCGCTCTTGGTATAGGAACCGGTGGCGAATACTGTGCCGTCCGGCCGCAGAATTGCCGGCCCAATCTCTCCAGGCGGGTAGTAGCATAGTGTTCCGCCAGGACCATAACTGATGCAACCGTAGGGCGACGGGGAACGTAAGTCGACGATGGTGCTTCCGGCAGTTACCCACTCTTTCGCGGACGGCGTGTATATCTCGGAGTTGGGAGCAGCTTTCACATCCGCCGTTAGAATCGAGCCGTTCGGCAGAAGAGTCCAGCCCTCCTCGGCGTCGAAATCTTTCTTATCCTTCGAGGGCAAGCTAGTCCACTTCATCGTTTTGGGATTGAGTTCCCGCATTTGCTTGGTGAGTTTGTTGCCGATCACATAGTCGCCGTTCGGCAGCACCGTTGACGGCGAATCGCCGATATAGTTCCAGTCCTTCGGCGGCGTAACGGTGGTCCAGGTGTTGGTTGTGGGATCGTAGATGGCGCCCTGATTGGTAAGTGTAAACTCAGCGCCGCAGCCGGAGTACTCACCGCCCTCAAGCAGCAGGCGTCCATCGGCCAAGACGGCTGACGCGGAGGCGTAGGGCGCATATCCAGAGGGAAGAGTGGCAAGTTGCGTCCAGGTTCCGTTGACGTAGCTGCCGGTGATGTCCGGGGTAAGCCGCCAGAAATCGGAACAGTTGTTTCCTTGAGCCATAACTGTGCCATCGGTCAACTGGAAGGTGTAGATGATGCCGTCAGGCGGTTGATTCTTAAGCGCTGTCAGCGTCTGTGCCAGCGTGGCGCTGGACACAACCAGCAGGACCATCGAAACTGCGAAAATAAACTTCTTGGACAAGACGCACGACCTTTCTTGAATGCTGCCCGTATAGCGGACGCAGAACTATCCACAGAATGTTGAACTGCTGATTATTTACGAGCCATACCCGGGGGCGGTAGGCGTAGGCGCACCATCATAGCAAAAGTTGGAAAACTTGGGTACCAGAACCGAAACACGCGGCGAAAAGCGGCAACCGGCAGGTGTTTCGGACTTGAGGTTTCGGTTATGAGCGCAAAGCTTACTACTACGAGTGCCGCTAAAAGACACAAGCCGGGAGCCCGGAATTTCTTCCGGTCCCGGCCTGCGCTTCTTTCAACTTGAAACCCGACTCAGTGGGCCGGCGTTGGGCTCGCGTCAGCGGTGGTTGCCGCCGTGGCGGTGGTAGCTGCTGTTGCTGGATTCGACGCTGGCGCGACGGCGTTGCTATTGCGCGAGAGCCGTGGGTAGAACGGCGTGACTTCAAAGGGCATCTTGTCGCGAGCGGAAGTGATCGCGACTGGTTGCGCCTTCACGATCTCCACTTTGTCGTCCCATGCATTCAACTTGACGCGTCCTCCAAGAGGCAAGGCCGCGATCTGATCGAGCTTGTTCCAGTCGAGCGCCGGCGCCGAGGTTGCGAGTTGCGCCATGCGGGTGACGGTGCCGTTTTCCGCGATGTTGTTGCCAAGGTGGGCCTGCAGTAGAGCGCTTAATGTTGGAGCGCGCTGCTGAAGAGCTTTTAGAAAGAGGCCAGCCGCATCGAGTTTCTGCGCGTAAGGCGAGTTCTTCAGCATCTCGATGGCTTTCTTGTCGGCGGCCGTTTCTTCTTCCGGAATGTGCTTGAAGCCGAGGTTCTGATAAGTTCCCTCGTCCGAAAAGAGCATGCGGTCGTTAAAGGCATATTGGCTACCCAGATTGTGGCCTAGCACGATGTGCGCCAATTCGTGCGAGAGCACCATAGCCAGGCTGCCTTCGTCGGGCAGCACGTCGATTAGGCCGCGGCTTACAACAATGGTGTTGCCGACGCTGAAAGTTTCGAGCGGAGAAGTCGTCAGCACGCGTGTCCTTACCGGGCGCGGCAATTCGATGTTGTTGGTGATCTCGAGATTGTTGACCACGGTTTGCAGAATCTTGTCGACGTCGCCTTCGGGAGCCAGCAGGCCGGCGCGTTCCAATCGCTCGACGACGTTGTCTTCCGCCTGCTGTTGCCATTCGCGCTCGGCCGCCAGCGGAGTTGCATCCTGCGCGGTGGGCGTGTCATCTTTTACGCTGTCGACGCGGATGTTAGTAAGTTCGTCGTTCGCCGATCCTGTTTTCAAGTTGTAGCCCCACATACGGGTCTGGGCCTTGAACGCGATCTTGTTGATATGTCCTGCGGTGAAGTCGCCTTCTTCGCTGTAAATGTATGCCGGCACCCAGTAACCAGGAATCAGATTCAGGCGCCAGCTATCCATGTGGAAAAAATAGCTGTTGCGCGATGGGTGTGAGTAGGTTCCATTCAGGCGAACGATGTTGAAGTCCTGATCCTCAACCCAGATGCGGCCGAGAAAGCGACCGCGGCCCGCTTCTTTCTTGGGCGTCAAATCAAATACGAGGCAGCGCACGTCACCGAGGAACTCGCGGCGCGCATAATGGAAATCGTAATGCTGCCGGTCAAAATCGTTGCGGTCGGCGAAGATCATCCACGAAAATCCCAGCGGCTGATACTGGAACTTAAACTTCTTGGTGAACTCGCCGAGCAGATGCTTCTCCATGCCTTCATCGCTGTCCTTCTTGCCTTTATCCTGAAGGTAGTCGCTGCGATCGATCGAAGCTTTCAAATCCATACGGCCCAGGAAGTAGTGGTCGTCGTGCGGAATCGGCCCCAGTTGCGGATCCTGGGCGAGATCTTGCAGATAGGTTTCGACTATCGGAGTGCGCGGGGATAGGAACTTAACCAGTTCTTTTTCGCGAAGGATGACGCGGTCAACCACCTGATCCATCGTAGTTGGCGGCGCCAACGGGGCTTGCGCCTGCGCGGGCTGAGCTGACGAAGATTGAGCGTCGCTCGTTGGTGCGGCGGGCGCGGCGGGTGCGGCAGCAACCGGCTGTGGGTTCTGCGGCGCGGGCGCCGGTTGCTGGGCCACTGCCGCAATGGATACTGCCAGCAGAGCCAGAATGATCCAATTCGTGGTGTTCATCGTGCTGCTCATAAACTTCCGCATGACCGTTGTCTCCAATAGTTTTAGTACGCGAGTTGAAATACCACGTGCACAATTGCAGCCGAATCCACCGCCTGCCCACTCTTCGTGGCTGGCTTGAAACGCATCTTGTTGGCGGCGGCGATTGCGGCTTCGTCAAGTCCATGGCCGAGACCGCGCACCACTCGATTCACGCGCAGTTGCCCGTTCGCCGCGAACTGCACTTCCAGCAGAACTTCGCCTTCCAATTTCAGATTTCGCGCCTCTTCCGTATAAACCGGATTCGGCTTGAATGTGATCTCGACCGATGTGGCCGCCGGACCGCTATCCATGCGCTGCACGTGCGGCGTGTTCTGCGCGATCTCCTGCGAGCCGAAACCTGAGGTCTGCACGCCCTGGCCACTCCGCCGTCCGTTTCCCTGACTCCCGGTTGCCACGCCACTGCCGAAGTCGGCGCTCGCCACCGTTCCCTTAATGCCATTCGCGCCGCCTGACCCGTTGCCTTGCCCCGGCCCCACCGGCATGTCGAATGAGCCATTCGTGGAAGCGATTAATTTTCCGTTAGGCTTGCTGTTGGCGCTCGGCTTCAGGCCGTTGGGATCGCCGAAGCCGCCGGTTTGGACCTTTTCAATCGGAGCGTTCACCGTTGGCGTCACCGAACTCCCGGAAAATTCGCCGGTGTGAACCAGAACGGGACGCGCTCCGTTCATCGTTTTCAACACTGCGGGCGCAAAGTTATTCACCACTACCTTGGGTGGTTCGATTTCCTGCGGTTGCGGCTTGGGCGCGCGGACTTCTTTGGGCACAATCAATTTCGGCGCCTGAAACACCGGCTCCGGCGGCACTAATTTCGCATGCAAGGGCAGGGGCTTCGGCTTGGGCATTCGCTCCGGCTTTAGCGACGGCCGCGGTATCAGCTCCGTGACGTGATAGTTCACCGCGGGCAGCAGAGTATCGGTTGCCATGATGCCGACGACGATCAGCAGGAGGATCAGGCCCGCAAGAATTCCGTAGCTGGCGGCAAAGGTGCGCCAGTTCCACTTCCGTTCAGGCAACAGGCCGAGTTGAAAATCGCGATCGTACGTAGGCATGCAATGACTCCAAAGGGGGCCCAGGCTGGGGAGAGCGCTTGGCGTTGGAGTCTTCACCTTATGGGAGAATGGGCAGGGGGTAAACGTGTCGGCTGCGCCTGTCCTTTGGTAACAACCTTTAGTATTCAGCCAATCGGCCTAGTATCTGGCCGAGGGCCAATTACTTTGGGGTCCTTACTTCGGTGCCGCGGTACGGCGCCGCGCAAAATAATAGAAGAGAGGGATGCCGGCGAGAATTGCGACGCATCCGCCCGCCGAACTTTTGAGATTGTCGGTGAAGGTGTAATAGAGGAGGACAGCGGAGACGAGCACGAACAATGCGGGGACGATGGGGTATCCCCAGACGCGATACGGCCGATCGGCGTTCGGCTCGCGGCGGCGAAAAACGAAGACGGTGCTGCCGGCGATCATGTAGAAGAGCCACTCCGCGAAAATCGCGAGAGAAAAGAATTGCCGGAAGCTGCCGCCGAGCAGAAGCAGAATGATTGCCAGACCGCATTGCACAATAATCGCCACCGAGGGTGTGTGAAAGCGCGGGTGAACCTCGGCTAGCGCTTTGAAAAAATATCCATCGCGAGCGGTAGCAAACGGGACGCGGGCTCCGCTCATGATAGTGCCGTTCAAGGTCACGAGCATGGAAAGCGCCATGCCGGCTGACACGAGGCTGGCGCCGGCGTGCCCCAGCACCAGCGCTACCGCGTCGGAGGCTGGACGCTCGGAAGCGGCTACTGCCGAGGCTGGCAGCACATATTGCACCGCGGCGTTCACCAGAATGTAAAGCGCGCCCACGGTTGCGACTCCCCATATCAGCGAGAGCGGAATGTTGCGCTGCGGATTTCTTATTTCGCCTGCGACCATATTGAGATCGTTCCAACCGTCGTATGCCCACAGCGCGGCGACGAGCGCGGCGAAAAATCCGGCGACTCCGCCCTTTGCGCCGGTGAACTCGGTTGCGAAGTTTGCCCAGGTTCCTCCACTGTAGGAAAAGCCGACCGCGACGATTCCGAGGATGATTGCAACCTTGAGCAGAGTGAACAGAAACTGAAATTCTCCCGCGCGGCGGACGCCAATGTAGTTCAACCCGGAAATTAAAAGAGTGGCTGAGATTGCCACTAACTGCCCGAATTTAATGGTGAAGGGATGCGAAATACAGGGCAGTGAGAAAAAAGAAAAAACAGGAAAAGTTCCGAGGATCCGCACCAATCCCGTCGTTATGGTCGCAATTGATGCGGGCTTGGCGATCAGAAACCATGTCCACGAATAGAGAAATCCCGCGAGCGGCCCATAGGCATCGCGCACATACACATACTCGCCGCCGGCTTGCGGCTTCATGGCGCCGAGTTCGGCGTAAGTGACCGCGCCGAAAAACGAGAGCAGGCCGCCAACCATCCACGCTAGATAGACAAGCCGCGCCGACCCAACCGCCTGCATCATCTCGGAGGGAACAAGAAAAATTCCACTGCCGATGATAGTGCCGACGACCACGGCGCCAGCGTGGGATAGGCCCAGGTCGCGTAACAGTTCGGGGCGGGGTTGGCCGTTGTTGGGAGGTCTGTCCATCGTCTATTTGCGTCAGTCTCTTTGCGTCAATCTCTTTGCGTTGTCGCCGATTTCTGCGGTTCAGAATGCGATGGGATATTCCATAAGCTGCTCGCTGCGTATCCCACCGCAAACGTCACACAGGTTCCAATCGCAACCCACCACGTAAAAGCCACCCGCGACCATCCCCACAAATACAATTCCATCGCGAATCCGCAGACCATGCCCACGATGGCGCCACGCTGGTTGGCACGCTTGGTCAGTACTCCAAGCAGAAATACTCCGAGCAACGCCCCATAGGCAATGGATGCGATCTGCAGCCCGACTTCTACTACGCGCCCGACCCGATGCAACGCGAGCACGGCCAATGCGAATAGCACCATTGCCCATGCGACTGTGGCTAGACGCGCCAGTCGCAGGCGTTGCGCTTCGGTCGAGGCCGGACGTAACCGAAGGTAGAAGTCCATCATCGAACTTGACGACAGCGAATTCAATGCCGCGCTTAGATTTGACATTGCCGCAGCCAGAATCGCAGCGATCAATAACCCCGAAATGCCATGCGGCATTCGGCTCACGATAAATGTTGGGTAGATGCGATCGGCGCGTCCAAAGGTGGAAGAGGGAACCCGATAATAGACGAACAACATCACGCCGACAAAAAGGAATAATGTAAATTGAAAGAAAACCGCGACTCCGCTCGATAGCAATGCAAGCACCGACTGGCGCTGACTGCGCGACGCCAGCAAACGCTGCACGATAAGCTGGTCGGTGCCATGGCTCGCTGTCGTCAAGAAGGCGCCGCCGATGATTCCAGCCCACAACGTGTAAGGCATCGCAAAATTTAAGTGCGGCCAGTGCGATGCGACAGCTGGATTGATCAGCCCTAGATCAAACACCTGAAACTTGTGCAGGCTACCCGCAATCGCCTCGACCGACGTCCATCCCCCCGGCACGAGATGAAGAATCGTCACCAGGCCCACGAGCGTTCCGCCGACGTAAATAAAGGTCTGCACCACGTCCGTCCAGATCACCGCCGCCAATCCGCCCTCAAACGTATAGATCAAAGTTAGCAGCGTGATGATCGCAATCGAGGCGACCTCGCCTGTGCCCAGCGCAATCGACACTACGATCGACACAGCGTAGACGCGCACTCCCTCGGCTGCTGCTCTGGTCAGCAGAAAAAGCGCGGCCGTCACGGTGCGCAGCTCCGGGCCAAAGCGGCGCTCGATCAGCTGATAAGCCGTATACAGCTCGCCGCGAAAATATTGCGGCAGCAGTACAAAGCTGATGATGACGCGGCCAATTACGTATCCCATCACCACTTGCAGAAAAGTAAGATTCGAATCGTAGGCCAAGCCGGGAATGCTGATGATGGTCAGGGTGCTCGTCTCGGCCGCGACGATCGACAGCGAGATTGCCCACCACGGAATGTCGCGGTCGGCGAGAAAATAATCGCGCATCGTTCGCTGCCGTCTGCGAAAACGCAGCCCGAACAGCGTAATCCCCGCCAGGTACAGGGCGATAATCAGGAGGTCTATCCGATTCAATCCCAAATCATTCCTTATACGTAACGATGCGATCGACGCGTTTCTGCCAATGCCAACCAGTTCGCAGCATTGTACAAGCATGTTCTGTGGTCCAGACTCGCTGCAGAACCTGTGTTAGAACTAGCGCGATGGCCTATTATCTCGGAATCGACGGCGGCGGCACGAAAACTCGCTGCGTTCTGACTGACGATTCGATCGTGCTCGCAAAGTCGATGACCGGCGGCTGCAGCGTGATTCGGGTTGGGGAGCAGATGGCGCGGGAAGCGCTGCACGCCGCAATCCGTCAAGTGTGCGAAGCCAGCAAGATTTCTTCTGACAGGATCAGCGCCGTCTGCATCGGTGTGACCGGCGCCGCGCGGCCTGCAATTGCCCGGAAGATTCGAGAAATGCTCAGCGAACTGATCTCTGAGGGCGTACCGACGAGAATTGAAGTTGTCGGCGACCATGAGATCGCGCTAGAAGCCGCTTTCGGCGCGGGGGCAGGAGTGATCGCGATTGCGGGAACTGGCTCTATCGTCTTTGGCCGCAATGCTGCCGGTCAAACTGCGCGCGCCGGAGGCTGGGGGTTTGCTATTTCCGATGAAGGCTCGGGTCACTGGATCGGACGGCGTGCGATCTCCCTAGCTCTCAATGCGCGCGATCAAGGTTTGGATACGGCGCTCACCGCGATGATTCTGCACGCTTGGAAAGTGACGACGCTCGACGAGCTAGTGCAGCAAGCCAACTCGACGCCACCGCCGGATTTTCCCCGGCTGTTTCCCATCGTGCTTCGCGCTGCCGATGAGGGCGACTCCATCGCCCGCGAACTACTGTCTGACGCGGGAATAAAGTTAGCTGAACTGACGGCTATCGTGATTCGGCGTCTCGCGGCTTGTGAGGTTGGAGACGGGCATATGGCATCTGGGCTCCCCGTCGCGATGACGGGCAGTGTCTTTCGTCAGTCGCCTCGTGTGCGCGAGGTTTTCTACAATAAGTTGCGGGAGAGCTTTCCTGCCATCGACGTGCGGCAGGATTTAGTCGATCCCGTAGAAGGAGCTCTGGCGAGAGCGCGGCGAAAGTCAAAAGGAGCTGATCCATCCGACGCGCGCTGACCGCAGCCACGTCTGACGCTCGACGTCCCACAGATGTCCGACAAGAAAATGTCCGATCCGGAAATTGTCGAAGACGAAATCACGACGTCGGCGGCAACGCCAACGGCGCTCGCGCTCGACGGACTGCTTCGAATCGCCGCCGACCCCGCGCTGACCGAAGATCTGGCTTTGTCGCTTCTCAAGCGCGCCGACTTGCAGCCTCAAATCTTGGAGCAGTTCGCGAAGAACGCCAGCGTACTCAAGAGTCGCAAGGTAAAGATCGCGTTAGCCGGCCATCCGCGCACGCCGCGTCATGTTTCCGTGCCCCTGGCGCGCCAGTTCTATGCTTTTGATCTGATGAAACTTGCGCTTGCGCCGGCTGCTCCCGCTGACGTAAAAGTTGCGGTCGACGATATTCTCATCGCGCGCCTCGAAACGGTGACGATCGGCGAGCGCCTTACTCTCGCCCGCCGTGCCTCGGGCCGAGTAGCCGCAGCGCTGCTGCTGGACGGAAAAAAGGCTAATAGCGCAGTGATCGAGACTAAGATCGCGGACGACAAAACTCAGAGTCCGCAGACTCGCGTCATGCTGGCAGCGCTCGACAATCGGCGACTCACCGAAGCGCTCTTGATTGGTTCTGTGCTGGGCGCGGACGCCAGCGCGGCGCTCGTGCATGCGGTCGCGCGGCACGCCAAGTGGTCTCCGCGTAAAGAAATCCGTGCGGCACTTCTGCGAACGGAGCATCTCTCGCTGGCTCGCGCGCTCGAATTCAGTAGCGAAATCCCGGCCGCCGCGCTGCGCGAACTACTCGACAGCTCGCGTCTACCCAGCAGGATTAAAGAGCAACTCTTCCGCGAACGCGAAAAACAATAAATGCTCGCGATGCCCTTCCAGCGGCTTTGAGCTAGCGATTGCGCGTTACCTTTGCAATCTAACCTCTGACCTCCGACCTTCCCCTATTCCACCCAATCTGCGATAAACACGTTCGTCTCTCGCGGAGCCTTTCCGTTGCGATGCGAAATCCAGACTAGCTGCTTTGCATCCGGACTGAACATGGGGAAGCCGTCAAAGCCGTCGTAGTAAGTGATTCGCTCCAGCCCGGTGCCGTCGACATTGATCGCGTACAGCTCGAAGTTCCCCATCCCGCCGGTCGAGCCGACGTTCGTTGAGAAAATGATTCGTTTGCCGTCGGGGAAGAACGATGGAGCGAAACTGGCCGCGTTCAGCTTCGTAAGCTGCCTCTTGCCGCTCCCATCGGCCTTCATAACCCAGATCTCAAGCGTGGTCGGACGGATCAAATTCTTTTGCAGCAGTTCCTTGTATTCAGCGATCTCCTGCTCGGTCTTCGGATGGTATGCTCGATACACAATCCATTTGCGGTCTTTGGAAAAAAACGGGCCGCCGTCATATCCGAGTTCGTGCGTTAGCTGTTTTACATGTTTGCCATTAGCGTCCATCGAATAGATATCGAGGTCGCCGTTGCGCATCGAGGTGAAAACGATCTTCTTACCATCCTCCGAAATTGTGGCCTCGGCGTCGTAACCGGGAGTGGTTGTAAGTTGCTTCAAATCTGATCCATCGAGCTTCGCCGTGAAAATATCAAATCCGGGATACACCGCCCATACGTAGCCCTTCGAATAGTCCGGGCGCGGCGGGCATGCAGCATCCGCTAGATGCGTGGAGGAATACAGGATTTTGTCATTGTGCGGGAAAATGTAGCTGCAAGTCGTGCGCCCCTTGCCAGTCGAAACCATCTTCTGGTCGGTCCCGTCGGCATTCATGATGAAGATCTGATCGCACTGCAAATTGTCGCGTGTCGATTGAAAAATCAGTCGCTTGCCGTCGGCCGAAAAATACGCTTCGGCGTTCGACCCGCCAAAAGTGAGCTGCCGAACGTTGCGCAGATGCTTTTCTTCCGGCATAACCAAAGCGGTGGCCGAATCAGTCGTCGACTGCGCACAGGCCATCCGCGCCGCCGGCAGTCCGGCAAGCAATGCCAAACTCAAAAGCGATCTCAAGGTTTTCATTGGAGAAAAAGTGTAGCAGGCAAATCGTTTGGGTGGCGTGAACGGAGCCAAAACCGCGGGGCGCACGACTACAAGAGCCGGTCCCCGCGGGTTATGGCGAGCATTTCTAGCGGACGAGAAAAAATGGAAACGTCGAACGAAATTCGACGGTTGGCGCAGAGTCTGGGAAATGGACTTACGCAGATTTGACGCCAAAGCCCCCGGGATCGGTTAGTCGGCAGTTTTACCCTCAAGAGAGGTTAAAATAGATAACCCGATCCGAATTCCCGGGCACTGTGAGCCGAGACCCTGCCGACGTCTCGGTATGGTGTGGCAACAGCGGTCTAGCGAGCGCGACGGAAATTTATCGTGGAACCTGTGAGTAATATCGAAGAACGGCGGACGATGGAATCAACTGACACCGTCACGAGCGGCGAACCTTCCGCTATGAGCGTGGCGCCGAGCGTCGTTGCCTCGGCTTTCGCCACCGCTTCGCCTACTGCCTGGCCTCGGCCGTCCTCGCCGATTTATTGGCGCGTTGAGGGAAGTCTGCTCGAGCTGACGACGGTTCGTCCAATTGCCTTCTTCACCTGGAACAGCCAGACCTATATTGCACGGGCCGTGCGCCGCAGCCTGGTGCTCGTGATGGCGCTATTGCGCCCGTTTTTGTATCTGGCGAATCGCGTAGCTGCTACGCGAATCGTTCATGCCGTGCTGCGCGGCGTGACGCGCGATCGACTCGATCTGCTCGGCGAAGAAGAATTCGAATACAAACTGAAGCCGTTGCTTAAAGAAGAAGGAGTGCGGCGGCTGAATGCGTTGCAGGCGACAGGCGCGGATGTAGTGCTGGTGAGCCAGGGTTTGGACCACGTGATGCGGCCGCTGGCACGGCATTTGGGCGTGCGCTGGATTATTGCCAACCGACTCGACTTTCGCAACGGAGTCGCGACAGGACGGCTGCTGAGTCCGGTGATCCGGCCGCGGGGCTTGTTTGCGCGCCTTCGCGAAGCCGGGCCGGACGGGCAGCAGAGTGCGGCGCGGTTGGTGCGGGCGCTGGGATTGCGCGGCCCGAAGTCGCTGGCGTCGGCGATTGTGCCGGCAGTGCGAGTGGAGGCGCCGCGAGTTCGTCCCATTGTTTATTTCGACGAAAAGCGTTATCCCGCGCGGTTCTCGGTGCGCGAAGCATTGAACGGTAAGCGGGTCATGCTGATTGGCGTCACCGGATTCATTGGCAAAGTGTGGCTGGCGAACACGCTGATGGATCTGCCGGAAATCGGAAAACTCTATTTGCTGATCCGGCGGCAGAAGTCGAGTCCGGCGCAGAAGCGCTTCGAGAAGATCATCGAAGGCTCGCCAGTCTTTGACACGTTGTTCGAAAAATACGGCGATCGGCTGGGCACGCTGCTGGCGGAAAAAATTGAGGTAGTCGAAGGCGACGTTTCGCAGCCGGGCCTCGGACTCGATTCAGACACGGCCGCGCGCCTGCGGAAAGATCTCGACCTGATCATCAACAGCTCGGGGCTCACAGATTTCAATCCCGATTTGCGTGACGCGTTAGCCGTCAACGTGGATTCCACCCATCACCTGATTGAATTCATTCGCGAGTCGGATCATGCGGCGTTGCTCCATCTTTCGACTTGCTATGTAGCCGGACAGCGCGATGGGCGCGTGGGCGAGCGATTGCGCGTGAATTACACGCCGGCTGGCATTCCAGATTTCGATGCGGAAAAAGAATGGCATCGGCTGCATGAACTGGTGGAGCAGGCCGAGGCCCGTGCCGAGGGGCCCGAAGTTGCAGAAGAATTACGGAAGCAGGCGTTAGAGAAAGAGCACGCCGCGAAAGGCCTGAGCGGGCAAGCGCTGGAAAATCAGATTCGCAAGAACCGCGTTCGCTGGTTGAAGAATTATCTGACGGAAGCAGCTACGCGCCGCGCGAATGAGCTGGGGTGGCCGAACACTTACACATTCACGAAGAGCCTGGCTGAGTCGCTCATCTCGAAACATGGCGCCGGGCTGCCGATTGCGATTGTGCGACCTGCAATTGTCGAGACTTCGGTGGCGAAGCCGTTTCGCGGATGGAATGAGGGAATCAATACTTCGGCGTCATTGTCTTATTTGCTGGGGACGGCATTCCGCCAACTTCCCTCCAACGAACGCAAGCGTCTCGACATTATTCCGGTCGATGCAGTATGCGCGGGAATGACTTTAATTGGCGCGGCGCTGGTGGAGCGGCGTCATGATCCGCTGTATCAGTTGGCGACTTCGGTTACGAATCCGTGCGACATGGGGCGCTCGATTGAGTTGACCTCGCTCGGCCATCGAAAGCACTATCGCGCGCAAGAGGGTCTTGAATACTGGCTGCGGCTGCGGATGGATGCGATTCCGGTTTCGAAAGAGCGGTATCAACGTATGTCCGCGCCGGCGCAGAAGATGATCATCAAATCGATTCAGCGGGTGATGTCGCCCCTACCATCGGCGATGACAAAGCCTCTGGCGAAAACCGAGCGTAACCTGGAGCGTGTGGAAAAATTGGTAGGATTGTTCGAGCCGTTCATTCTTCACAACGAACATGATTTCGTCGCCGACAATGTGGAAAAATTGTCGCAGGCGCTTTCGCCCGAAGAGCGGAAAGTGTTCGGTTACGATACCGCCGGGCTCGACTGGTTTGAATATTGGATCGACATCCATATTCCTGCGTTGCGGCGTTGGACCTATCCGCTGATTGAAGGGCGTCCGCTGGAAGCGCGCGCGCCTCGGCTGCTGCAGATGCCGACGCCGACGCGGTCGGCCCCGACGACGGCAGGGACACCTGCGACGATGACGACCGAAAATGGCGATGCCATGAAGACTGGGACAAACGGAGCAACGTGGCGATATTCCTGACCGGTGGGACCGGCTACATCGGCGCGCATGTCGCCGCAAATCTGCTGGAACAACACGATGCGACTTTGAATCTGCTGGTGCGCGGCCGCGATCCTCGCGATGCAGAACTGCGCCTATGGCAGGCTTTGCAGTTGCACCTGCCGTTCCCGAAGTTCTATGAATACCTGCAAGCGAAGATACGGATTTTTCGCGGCGATCTTACTTCGTCCCGCTTCGGTCTCGCGCCCGATGATTATGACCGACTGGTGCACACTACCGATTCGGTGATCCACTGCGCCGCTTCGTTGAATCGCAAGTCAGAAAAAAGTTGTTTGAACGTGAATCTGCGCGGAACGCTCGAAGTCGTTCAACTGGCGCGGCAATCCCAGTATTATCACGGCCTGCGCAGGTTCTCGAATGTGAGCACGGTAGCAGTCGCCGGCAAGCGCAACCACGAAGTTGTTTTCGAAGACCGTTCGATTGAGTGGGAGCGCTCAGATTACGATCCCTATGGGCGGACCAAGAAATTCTGCGAGCACATGGTGCGCGAACTGCTGCCGGATGTGCCGCTGACGATTTTCCGGCCCAGCATCGTTCTCGGCGACAGCCGCTATCCGCAGACGACGCAGTTTGACATGGTGCGGTCATTCGTATTTCTGGCAGGATTGCCGGTGCTGCCCTTTCGTCCCCAGGACAAAATTGATATCGTCAACGTGGATTTTGTGGCCGACGCAATTTCTACCTTGCACATGAAAGCCAATCCCGCCCACGATACTTACCATCTTTCCTCGGGCAATTCTTCGCAGTCATTTCGCGAACTAACTCGCGCGCTGGCGACGGAGCAGAACAAGCGCCCGCCGGTATTTTTGCCGATCCTGGGAAAACCCTTCAGCGCGACCATTGATGTGGTCGCGAATCGCAAAGGGCCAGTCGGCCACGGCGCGGCCCTGATGAAGGTCTTTCTGCCTTACTTGACGTGGAATACAGTGTTCGACAATACGCGCGTCACCACGGAAATGGGACGCAAGCCCGCACCGTTTTCGCAATACAGTTTTCCGCTGCTGCGATTCAGTCGTGAGCACAATTTCTCCTACCCCTATCAAGGCTGGCCAGAAAGCACGAAAGCCGGAGGGTCCGCCGCATGATGGACTTCGTGCTGGAAGCCTGGGTATCGGGCATTATCGAAAGGAAGAAAATCCAGTGGATGATGGGCAAACGCGAGCCCTGGCAGCCCGGCGAAAAACTAAAGCTGCTATTTGCCGGCTATAACGGCACCCGCAATACTGGTTCCGATGTGCGTGTGGAGGAAATGCTGCGCCAGATTCGGCGGATTCTTGGACCAGAAAATGTCGACCTCAGCATGATGACATTTAACTTTGATCGGTCGCGCGGATATTTCGAAAGCACATCGCAGGTTCGGTTGCCGGATATTTTCCCTCCCTTCCTCGCGAATGAAGTTCCGAAGCATCATGGCGTGGTGGCCTGCGAAGGCTCAATGTTCAAATCGAAATTTGCGAACGCGCTGGCGACGATGATGATCGGATCGCTCGGCATCGCTGCGGCGGAGAACAAATTGTCGATCGGCTACGGCGCCGAGGCGGGCCACATGGATCCTGTAGTCGCCAAGATGTGCGGCCGCTACTGCAAGAATTCCCTGGTGATCACACGCAATAACGAGTCGCGAAAAATTCTGCGCGAGCTCGGAGTGCCGACGGAATTAGGCACAGACACGGCGTGGACCTTTGAGCCAATGGGCGCAGACTATGGCCAGAAGGCGCTGCGCGATGTTGGTTGGGATGGCAAGACGCCTGTGCTGGTGGTTTGCCCGATCAATCCCTTTGAGTGGCCGGTAAAAGCCTCGGTGGCAAAAGCCGCGCTGCACAGCCTGACTGGCGCATACAAAGAGAGTCACTATCGCGGGCCCTATTTTCATAATGCCGGGCCAGAGGCAGATCGCGCCTACGAATACTATTTGAATTCGATTGCCAATGCAGTCGCGGCGTTCCGCCAGAAAAGAAATGTATTTGTGATTATGGCGGCGACGGAGCGTATGGATGCGCGCCCTTGCCGCCGCATCTCCGAGAAGCTCGGTGGTGTTCCGGTGCTGACGTCGGATGATTACAACATGTATCAATTGGTCAGTATTCTGCGTGCATGCCGCATGATGGTGTCGTCGCGCTATCACGGGATCGTTACGTCGATGCCCGCTCTGGTCGCCTCTGCGGGGATCACCATGGATGAGCGCATTCGCAACTTGATGAATGAGCGCAAGCATCCCGAATTGCTGATGAACGTCGACGACCCCGACTTGGAGCCGCGCACGCTGGCAGCACTCGAAATTCTAGATCGCGAGGGCGAGCGGATTGCCGACGGAATTGCGCGAACGGTGGTTAGAAATTTGAAACTCATGGCGCGCATGGGTGTGTATTTCGAAGAAGAAGTGCAGAGGCGGTACCCGGAGTTTCCCACCCGGCGCGGGGAATGGAGCTGGGAGGATTATTTACCGCCAATGAGCGACGGGTTGAAACAGTTGGCGGCGGCTTACGCGTAGGTGACTGAACTAGCTTTCGGTCAAGCAATCCTTACTACACAGAGTCCCATGTCTTTTCTCGAAGATATTTTCGCCAGCATCGAGCGCAGCGGCGATGCTGTCGTGATACAGGAATTGCGCGACGGGCAGACCGTCTCGCTTACCGGGTTGCAGTTGCTTGCCAACGTGCAAGTGGCGCGGACTTATCTGCGGCGATTGCGGCTGAAAAATGGCGACCGCTGCGCCCTGCTAGCCCACAACTCGATGCTGTGGGTCGCGATGGATCTCGCCATCATGGCAGAAGGATTAACCGCTGTGCCGCTCTATGCACGGCAAGCCCCGGCCGAACTAGTCGCGATGATGAAAGATTGCTGGCCCTCTGTGATTGCTTGCGGCGAACAGTCGCTCGCCGACTCGATCGTGGAAGCCTGGCCGGAAGCTCCACCGCACTTCTGCTTCGAAAATGTCTTTACTCCAACGCGCGGGCCGGTGGAAAATCCCTCGCTTACGGTTAAGGACGAAAATGTCGTGGCCGTCATCTACACTTCGGGCACGTCGGGCGAGGCCAAGGGCGTGATGCTGAACGCGCTCAATGTCGGATACATGCTGGGCTGCACTTCGGGGCGGCTCGATCAGTTGATGGACGTTGGTCTGAAAAAGACGCGCTCGGGCCAGGATGCAGTGTTTCATTATTTGCCGCTTTGTTTTGCAGGCTCGTGGATCATGATGCTGACCTGCCTTTTGCGCGGAAGCAAGCTTACGCTGAATACTGATTTGGCAAAGATTGCCGCCGACATGCGTCTGACGGCGCCGGATTATTTTCTCAATGTGCCCGCCCTCCTCGAACGCATGCGCAAAGCAGTCGACGAGCAGCTTTGGAAGACAGGTGGTTTTCCGTTGAAGGTCTACACCAATGCAAAAGGCGCGTGGGTGCGCCGCCAGGAGCACAAGGCCCGCGCAGTGGACGCTGTTTGGCTCGGCCTCGCGAATCGGCTTGTATTTCCTACCATCCGAAAAAAAATGATCGGGCGCAATTTGCGCGCCCTGATTTGTGGTTCGGCGCCGCTGAATATCGAAACGCAACTCTTCTTTATGATGCTGGGTATCCCGGTTTTGCAGGTCTATGGGCTGACGGAAACAACCGCGATTTGCACCATGGATGATCCGGATGGTCACGTAATACCTGGGCGGGTGGGGCCGGCGATTTCAGGCGTGGAGATGAAGGTTGGTGAAAACGGCGAAATTGTGGTGCAAGGCCCGAATATTTTTCCCGGATACTGGGGTCGTCCCGAGGAGACGGCGAAGGTGCTGCACGATGGCTGGTTTCACACCGGCGATCAGGGCGATGTCGACAGCAACGGGAATTGGAAGATTGTGGGTCGCATCAAGAACCTCATCATTCTTGGCTCGGGCCACAACATCGCGCCGGAGCCGATTGAAGATGAGATTCTGCGTGAACTGCCCGACGCAATTCAAGTTGTGCTCGTAGGCAACGGCCGCGGCTATCTGGGCGCGCTGGTTACAGGCAACGTGAGCGGCGAGAAAGTTCGGGCGGCGCTGGACGCAATTAATCCGGGGCTTCCGCACTATAGGCAGGTTCGAGCTTTTCATCTGATGGAGGCGGCATTCACCATCGAGAGTGGGCTGCTGACGGCCAATGGCAAGCTGAAGCGCGATTTGATCGCCGAACGTTTTCGAAGTGAAATCGACACGATCTATCAGGCTTCGAAGAGCCAGGCCACACCGACGACGGTATGAACGATCTCAATTTCCAAGGTCAGACGCTTTCGTGGCAGATCGTTAATGGCGCGATTGAATTGGCGCTCCATCGCGAGGCTTGCAATGAGATCGGATCGGTCACGCTGGAGGAGTTGGAAGCGTTTGTGTCAGCTTTGCCAGCGCTGGCAAACGATGCGCACGCTTTGATTATTCATTCGACGTTGAAGGCCGGATTTTCGGCGGGTGCGGATTTGCGCGAACTGTTTCAGCGCGCACAGGAAATGGATAAAGCCGCGGCCTTGCGCGGGGTGCGGTCATTCTTGGAACGCATCCACTCCGTAATGAACGCACTCGATGCTTCGCCGCTGACGACAATCGCGGCGGTGCACGGCGTCACATTTGGCGGCGGATTTGAGTTAGCGCTGGTGTGCGACATCATTATTGCTGACCGGATGGCACGATTTTGTTTCCCGGAACTGCGGCTGGGCTTGATTCCAGGATTCGGCGGAATCCCGCGACTGAAGCGGGATTTGGGCAATGCAGTCGTCCGCGATCTGCTCCTGACCGGCCGCAGTTTTAATGTGATGAAAGCGCAGCAGATTGGGCTGGTGAGCCAGATTGCGGCCGAAGGCGAGGCGTTGCGAGTGGCGCGCGCTACCGCAAGTCAAGTGGGGAAATTTGATAAGCGGACAGCGGCAGCCGCTAAAGAGTTTGTTAAGCCAATTCCTTACGCTGAACTAAAGCAGGAGATTGATATTTTCTGCGATCTTTATTCTCGCCCCGCAGTCGAGGAAGGGCTACGCAAGTTTGTCGAAAATGAAGGAGTGCAACCGTACTTGCCTTAATTTTCAAATGGCGACCTGTAATTTGAAATTCTAATTGTAAGGACAGCAAATCTATGGCAGCGCCCACGATCGATCACACACTCGACGAAATCTTGAATCTGGCGGCTTCGCATTTCAAAGTGCCGCGGGAAAAGCTCACGCCTGACGATGACTTTTTTAAGACGCTGGGCATCGACAGCCTGCAAGCGCTCGATTTGCTGACCAGATTGGAACAACACTTCCGCATCGAGTTGCCGGATTACGAATTGCAAGGTGTATCGGATTTCCGGACGCTGGCGAGTCGAATCCAGGCGCGGCTGTAAGATAACAATTTGAATGCTTGATCTTCGCCAATATGCCAGCGTGGGTGCGGCGCTCAAGGACGCGCTCGACCGCTGGCCCAATGAAACTTGCCTGATTGAAGCCGATCGCGACCGCGAAAAAGTCCGGCTCACCTATTCTGACTTTAAGGAAATGGCGCGCCCGCTTTGCCGCGCGCTTCAGGACGCCGATTTCAAACCTGGCGATCGCGCGGCCATCATCATGAGCAATCAGTCAAAGTGGCTGATTTCGGCGTATTCGACTTTCTTTTGCGGCGGAGTCTTGGTCCCATTGGATTACAAGTTATCCGCGACGGAACATCTGCAACTGCTGGCGCATTCGAAGGCGCGTTTTCTTGTCGTTGAATATTACTTGTGGCGTGCAATCACGCAGGCCCCTGACTTTGCGAAGCTAACGGCTCAGATCGTGCTGGTCACAGAAGCGCCGCCCGGTGCGGACTTGCGCGGAGCTTATCGATGGGAAGAATTTAAGCGGAAGGGCGAGCCGCAATTCGTAGCGCGGCAACGCGAAGACACGGCATGCATCGTGTATTCATCGGGCACCGGCGGACGCCCGAATGGCTGCGTGCTCACGCACGACAGTTATCTCGAGCAGTGCGCCGCACTAACCGCGTGGTATCCATTTTGGCCAGGCGTACGCTATTTGAGCATTCTGCCCACGAATCACGCGATTGATTTCATGGTCGGATTCATCGGTCCCTTCGTGTGCGGAGCCTGCGTGGTGCACCTGCGGACGCTGCGTCCGGAATTTGTGCGGGATGCGTTTGTGCGCTATCGCATCACTTATGTAAGCCTGGTGCCGATGGTGCTGAAGAATCTGGAACGCGGGCTGCGCGCCAAGTTTGACGAACTAAAGCCAGGCAAGCGCTGGATGCTGGAACGCCTGATCGGGCTGAACAAAGTGCTGACCCGAGGGCGTCCGCGCGTGGCAATCAGCCGCCGTCTGCTGCCCGACGTGCACAAAGCCTTTGGCGGAGAGTTGCGGGCCTTGATTGTTGGCGGAGCATTTACCGATCCCTCCACATTGCGGTTTTTCTACGATCTCGGAATTCCTGTAACTTGCGGATACGGCCTCACAGAAGCCTGCACCGCCGTGACGCTCAATGATCTGAAACCGTTTCGCGCCGATACCGTGGGCAAGCCGCTGCCCGGAAGCGAGGTGCGGATTTTAAATCCGGATGGCGATGGCATTGGCGAGGTGGCGGTGCGCAGCCGCGCGGTCATGTCGCATTATCTGGATGACCCGGAACTGACGGCGCAGACCATCGTCGAAGGCTGGCTACTGACAGGCGATCTCGGCCGCTTCGATCCCAACGGCCGCGAGCACCTCCAACTTTTCGGACGCAAGAAAAACATGATCGTCACCGCTGGCGGCAAGAATATTTATCCAGAGGATATTGAATCGGCGTTTGACGGTTTACCGGTAAAAGAATATTGCGTCTTTGCGGCGAATTACCTGTGGCCGCAAAAAATGCTTGGAGACGAGATGCTGGTGCTGGTGCTGCGATTGGAACAGAACCAGCAATTCGAAGATAAAACGTGCGAGGACATTGTGACGCGAAACCGGCGACTGGCGGACTTCAAGCGCGTGGGTGGATATTTGCTGTGGGAGAAAGATTTTCCGCGCACGGCGTCGCTGAAGATCAAGCGTGGAGAACTGGCGGTGGACATCGGAGCGGGAACGTCGCGGGAATCCATCGTTGAGATTTAGCTGGTGGCTTTCACTTACCCGGCAGCTTGCGGCAAACTGCGAGCTAAGCTGACATCTGATACCGAGACTTGTCTTTGAACGAAACATTTCTTGCGATTATTAATCCGGCAGCGGGCGGAGGACGTTGCGGCCAACGTGTCGGCGCGGTGCTTGGTCGCCTGCGGAGCGCCGGAATCGTCGTGGAAACAACGGAGACTTCTGCGGCTGGTGACGCTACTCGAATTGCCCGAGAAGCGTATGCGCGCGGCTATCGGAAATTTATCGCGGTCGGCGGAGACGGGACTTCGTATGAAATCGTCAACGGATTATTCCCCGAGAGCAGAGAGGCGGCCTCTCAAGTCCCAGATGTTGCGTCCCGCGAGAACCCGAGTGCTGATGAACAAACGCCCACCCTGGGATTTCTTCCGCTCGGCACGGGCAATTCTTTTTTGCGGGATTTCAGCGACTGCAAGGCCAGCGACCATGGTCTGGAACACGCGATTCAAGCGCTGTTGGCGAGGCGTTCGCGACCTTGCGACGTTCTGCGGCTGACGCACAAAGAGGGCGAGATTTATTACATCAACCTGTTAAGCGTAGGTTTCGCCGCCGATGTCGCAACCTTGCGGCATCGCCGATTTCAAGCGCTGGGGCGGTTTGGATATTTGCTTTCTATTTTTCTTTGTTTAGCGCGGCTTAATCGACGCGCATTTCCCTTGCGGTTCGACAATCAGAGAGAGTTTGATATGCGGCCCTGCTTGTTTCTTACATTTAATAACAGTAAATTTACGGGCGGAACTATGATGATTGCGCCCGACGCGGTCACCGACGACGGATTAATCGAGTACGTGCGGTGGGGCCCGATTGGCAGGCTCGGACTGATCCGCAACCTCTCGACCCTTTATGACGGCACGCACACGCGCCATCCGCTCGCCGAACGCCACGCGGTTCGTCGCGTCGAGTTTCAACTAGATGGGCCGGTCGATGTCATGGTCGACGGAGAGGTGTTGACGCTCGACTGCCAGGCGATCGATGTCCTGCCTTCGGCGTTGCGGGTGGTGGTTTGATACGGCGAGCTTCCCTTTAACAATATCGTGATATAAAAACTCCATGTCGCAAGAGCGCAGACAACGACAAAACGAAAGATTGGGAATTAAGACTTCGCGCCGAAACTGGGGGCGCATTGCGCTCTACGCCGTGCTCATCGTCGCCGCTTTCGCACTGGCTTACTATCTCGGCAACCGGACTCAGCACAAACACGATGGTTTCGCCCGCTGTCTGAAAGATCGCGGCGTGAAGATGTATGGCGCGTATTGGTGTCCCCATTGCGTAGAGCAAAAAGAAAAATTCGGCGCATCGTTCGAATACGCTCCCTATATCGAGTGCGGCATCCAGGGCAATCTGCATGGAGTCGCCCAGGTTTGCAAGGACGAAGGCATCAAGCACTATCCCACTTGGCAGTTTCCGCCTACCGGAGAGCGCGTGGAGCATATTTTTAGTCTCGAAGAGCTAAGCGACCGAACGGGATGCTCACTTCCGTGAGCCCGATGATGCAACACGAGCTAACGCAACGCTTGATGAGCCTGGTCGCGATTCTGGCAATGTGCGGAATTGTAGTCTCGTCGACCTCGCTGCAACATCATTATGCGACTTCAAAGACGGCGTACTGCGATATCGGAGAGACTTTCAATTGCGACATCGTGAACCGGAGCGAATACTCGTCGATTCTTGGCATACCTGTCGCACTCATCGGAATGATCGGCTACGCGGCACTGGCGGGATTGGCGACAATGTATCGCGAGCGGCGTGAAACTCCAGCGATGCTTTTTGGCGGGGCCGCAGCAGGTCTGGCGTTTGCTCTATACCTCACCTATATAGAAGGCCACGTGTTGGGGGTCTGGTGCATTTTATGTTTGAGTTCGCTGGCATTGATCGCGACGATCACCATTTTGTCCGGTCTCGTCTGGTGGAGAACCCGTAGTCATTAGCCAGTAGGCAATCGCCATTAGAAACTCACTTCATGCCCCGACCGCCGATTCGAAAAGCACAGTCAAAGACAAAAGAAGCTGTCCCTGCCCCTGCCGTGCCCATCGCGGGCGGCCAACTCAACCTGCATGAACTGCGCAGCCAGGTCTTTGGGAACACGCGACTGGTGCGGGTTTGGCTGCCTCCTGATTACGACGGCTCCGGTGCTGCTCACTATCCAATTCTCTATTTGAATGATGGCCAGAATCTGTTCGAGGCCGCGATGGCTTTTGGCGGGGTGCACTGGCAGGTGGGGGAAACCGCATCGCGGTTGATCAGCGAGCGAAAAATTCCGTCGCTGATCATTGTTGGCATTGACAATACGAAGAGCCGAGTCCAGGAATACATTCCCTACAGATCAAAAGATCCAAGAGTTTTGCATCCCAAGGGAAGGAGCTATCCGGAATTTCTGCGGCGTGAAGTGATGCCGCTCATAGAAGAGCGCTATAGCGTGCGCAAGGGGCCGGAAAATACAGGACTCGGCGGATCATCTCTCGGCGGACTAATTACGCTGTATACGCAGTTTGCGATGCCGGGCGTGTTCGGACGATTGCTGATCGAGAGTCCTTCGCTGTTTGTGGCGAACAAGAAAATCCTCGAGGAGAACCGTCGATTCTGCGGTTGGCCTGAGCGTATCTATCTTGCGATGGGCACTCGGGAAGTGGGGCATGGGGAGAAGGACGCGAAAATTGTTGACGGCATTCGTGAACTGGAATCTTTGCTGCGTGACTGCGGATTGAGTGAAGGCCGCCTGAAAGTTCGCATTGATGAAGGCGCCGGCCACAACGAAGCAGCCTGGGCGGCGCGATTTCCCGAGGCGCTGGAATTTCTTTTTCGGATTACTCGCGATGACAATTCTTGAAGGTTGCTACGTTCGCTGATGGGTTATTATTGTCGGTCATCTTTTCAGAGAAAACCTTATTGGGGGCGTCTATGAAGGTTCGCGGTTGGGTGGGTTCGTGTGTCCTCGTGTTGGCGTTGGCGCTATCGGCGGCGGGGCAGTCTTATAACGAAGCACAATTCAAGGGATTGAAGTGGCGCGACATTGGCCCGTTTCGCGGTGGACGCGTGCTCGCAGTGACCGGAGTTTCGGGGAGCCCGTTCACCTATTATTTCGGCAGCGTTGCCGGTGGCGTTTGGCGCACCACCGACGGCGGCGTGAGCTGGCAGCCTATTTCCGATAAAACGATGATCTCGTCGATCGGCGCGATCGCCGTCTCGGAATCGAATCCGTCGGTGATTTATGTTGGGACGGGCGAGTCCTGCCTACGCGGAAATATATCGTATGGCGATGGAATGTATAAGACGACCGATGGCGGCAAGACCTGGCAGCATATCGGCTTGAAAGACACACAACACATTGCGCGTGTGTGGATCGATCCGCGCAACTCCGATCATGTGTTGGTTGCCGCGCTGGGCCACGCTTACGGCCCCAATCCCGATCGCGGCATTTATCGTACGACCGACGGCGGCAAGACGTGGGACAAAGTTCTTTACAAGGATGACAAATCCGGTGGCATCGATCTTGCGGTTGATCCGCACAATTCCAATGTTGTATTCGCCGCGCTTTATCAGATCCAACGCCTGCCGTGGGGACTCGAAAGCGGCGGCCCAGGCAGCGGGTTGTATCGCTCGATCGACGGCGGAAATACCTGGAAGCATCTCGAAGGCAAAGGACTGCCGGACGGAATTCTGGGTCGCATTGGGGTGAGCATTTCAGGCGCTGACTCAAATCGCGTGTATGCGCTCATCGAGTCGAAAGAGAGCGGGCTCTATCGCTCCGACGATGGCGGCGAAACCTGGTCGCGCGTCAACGACGATCAGCGGCTCACGCAACGCGCCTGGTATTTCACGCACATTTTTGCCGATCCGAAGAGCGCCGACACCGTCTACATGCTGAATACTGGATTGTTTCGCTCCACCGACGGTGGCAAGTCGCTGAATCTTCTCCCTGCGCCGCATGGCGACCATCACGGCTTCTGGCTCGATCCGCAGAATCCGAATCGCATGATCAATGGCAATGATGGCGGCGCGACCATTTCCGTCGATGGCGGCAAGAGTTGGTCAACGCAATACAACCAGCCCACGGCGCAGTTTTATCACGTCGTGGCCGACAATGATTTTCTTTACAAAATTTATGGCGCGCAGCAGGACAATTCGACTGTTGGCATCGCCAGCCGAACCGACGATGGCTACGTCGGGCGGCAGCATTGGTTCGATGCGGGCGGCGGCGAAAGCGGTTACCTGGCGCCCGATCCGCGTGACTCCAACATTATTTATGCGGGCTCGGGCAGCGGAGTAGTCACTCGCCTCGATCGTCGCAGCAATCAGGAGCAGGACATCACCGTGTGGCCCGAAGACACCTCCGGCCACGGTGTAGGCGATCTCAAATTCCGCCTGGGATGGACGCAACCGATCGAAATCTCGCCGCATGATCCGAACGTGATTTACACCTCGGCTGAACTCGTGTTCAAGACAACCGACGAAGGCAAGAGCTGGACCGCCATCAGTCCTGACCTCACGCGTAACGATAAGAGCAAGCAGGTTTCGGCCGGCGGCCCGCTGACCAAGGACAATACTTCGGTCGAATATTACGACACCGTGTTTACGATTGCCGAGTCGCCCGTGCAGAAAGATCTGATATGGGCAGGCACCGATGACGGCCTGATTCACCTCACGCGCGACGGTGGAAAAAACTGGGCCAACGTGACGCCGAAGGGAATTCCGGAGTGGAGCCTGGTGAGCCTGATCGACGCTTCGCCGCACGATGCCGGAACCGCGTATGCGGCGGTCGATACGCACAAGCTCGATGATCTGAGACCCTACCTTTTCAAGACCACGGATTTTGGCAAGACGTGGACGAAGATCACAAACGGCATTCCCGATGGCGCTTACACACACATCGTGCGCGAAGATCCGGCCAAGAAGAATCTTCTCTACGCGGGGACGGAGACGGGGATTTACGTCTCATTCGACGGCGGGGCGAACTGGCAATCGCTGCAACTGAATTTGCCGAACACTCCGATTCACGACCTAATTGTGAAGAATGACGATTTGGTCGTGGCGACGCATGGCCGCGCCTTCTGGATTCTCGACGATATCACGCCGCTGCGAGCGGCCACCCCGCAACCGGCGGCAGCAGTTGTTCTTTACAAGCCGCGAATGACCTATCGCATGCGCTGGCCAGATTTTTTCGAGCGCCGGCAGCCGGTAGGCGACAGTGCTCCGAATGGCGCGGTTATTTATTACTACTTCCCGACCGCTCCCAAGGGAGTCGTAGCGCTGGAATTTCTCGATGCATCCGGCAAAGTTATTCGCCGCTATTCCAATGAAGAAAAAAAAGAAGCGGAGACGCCGCCGGAGTGGCCTGATCTGACGCCTCCGGACGAGAAGATTCCGGCCGATGCGGGCCTGAATCGATTTGTTTGGGATTTGCGCTGGCAAGGCGCGACTCCTTTGGCAGGTGAGCCGGGCGCGGAATTCCGTAATCGAGGTCCAATGGTACAGGCGGGCACGTATCAGGTGCGGCTGACAGCGGAGGGGAAATCGTATACGTCGTCGCTCGAGTTGAAGGTCGACCCGCGCGTAAAAGTGTCGAGCGACGACTTGGCCAAGCAGAATGACCTGGCCCTCAAGATCGTGGCGCTCGTCTCCGAAATTCATCAAGCGGTTGGGACGATTCGCGAGGTGCGGATTGAGACGCGTGGACTCAGTCGGCGCTTTGGCGACGATTCGCGCTACTCCTCTGTCATTTCGGCCACCAAAGATTTCGACAAAAAGAGCCTCGACGTCGAGTCGCAGTTGCTTCAGGTGAACGCGAAGAGTTCGGAGTCGAACCTGAACTATCCGGTGTTCACCGATGAGCGGCTGCACTCACTGCTGTTCAGCGTCGACTCCGCCGACGTCGCGCCCACCAAACAGCAATACGAGGTCTATGACAAGCTCGAAAAAGAGGCGCGCCCGCTGCTGGCGCGTTATCACGATCTTATGTCAAAGGATTTAGTGTCGCTGAATGAGATGGTGAATAAGGAGAATGTACCGGTGCTGTATGTGCCGGCGGGCAAATGATAGTGATGAGCGCGGACGCAACCGCGTGCCATAAAAGTTATGAAGCCGTGCGCATACGGGTCTGGCGCAGAATGCGAGGCAATGGGACAATAGATAAATGCAAAGATCTCTGACTACAGCACTACTATTGGCCGTGGGGATGATGTTGGCCGGAACTGGCTATAGCCAGCAGACTCCGGCAAGCACTCCATCGGCATCGACTCCATCGGCTCCAGCAGCCACAACAACGACAAAGACTCCGGCCAAGAAAACGGGAACCGCAACGAAGAGTGCGGCACCCGTGCCGCTCACCACGCGAAAACAAAAATTCAGCTACGCGCTCGGCATGAACATCGGCAACGGCCTCGGCGGCAATCTTAAAAAGCAAGGCGTAGAGGTGGATTGGAACCTCGTAGCTAAGGGATTGAAGGATGCCGTAGCCGGCGGCAAGACGCAGTTGACCGAAGAAGAAGCGCAGGCCGTGCTTAAGGAAGTTCAGACCGAAGTTCAAAAACAGCAACAGGAAAAAATGAAAGAAGCTTCCGATAAGAACAAGTCAGAAGGCGAAGCATACCTGGCTGCCAACAAAGGCAAAGAAGGCGTGGTCACGTTGCCCGACGGTTTGCAGTACAAAATTCTCACCGCCGGCACTGGGCCAAAGCCTGCGCCAACGGATTCCGTGGTGTGCAACTACCGAGGCACGCTCATCAATGGCACAGAATTCGACAGCTCTTACAAGCGCGGACAGCCGGCGACCTTTGGTGTAAGTCAGGTGATTAAAGGTTGGACGGAAGCGCTGCAGCTTATGCCAGTGGGATCGAAGTGGCAGCTCTTCGTCCCCTCAAACCTTGCCTACGGTCCACGCGGCGCTGGCGCGGAGATCGGGCCAGACTCAACGCTGATCTTCGAGGTCGAACTGCTCTCAATTCAGGATAAGACGAAAAAAGACGATAAGACCAAGGACGACAAGGGTGACATTAAGAAAGACGACAAGAAGTAATAGAGCGTAAGTTTAGAAATGAAGAGCCGGGCTTCGTCGCCCGGCTCTTACTTCATCTGATGCAATCAGCAACTACCTCCATTCGCGGCGTTTCGCTATTCGTAGCGCAGCGCTTCAATGGGATCGAGTCGCGAAGCTCGAATCGCCGGCACCATCCCGCTGATCAATCCGACCGCGGTGAGGATGATGATGGCAACGATCAGCGTAATGGGATTGATCACCAGTCGAATGTCGCCCCCTTCGGCATGCTTGGCCATCGCGCTATAAAGCGTGAGCCTGCCCACGCTGAGCGAGACGACATAGGCGAGGATGATGCCGAAGAGTCCGCCGAGAAAGGTGATAGTCAGAGCCTCAGCCAGAAACTGAAAAAAAATGTGGCGCCGTCGCGCGCCCAGCGCTTTTTCGATGCCAATTTCACGCGTGCGCTGGGTGACGGAGACCAGCATGATATTCATCAAGCCGACCCCGCCGATTCCCAGTGTAAGCGTGCCGATGAAGCCCAGCAGAATCTTAAGCCCGATGGCGATCGTCTCGAAGTGCTTAACCTGCTCCATCAGGTTAAAGACCAGCAGCGCGCGGCGGTCGGCGGGATTGAATCTGTGCTGCTGCGCCATGGTGTAGCGCACCGATTGCTCGATCCGCTCGTAATCGTTGGTCTCATAGTCGAACCAGATCGTGTCAAGGTAGTGCGTGTCCTTGAGATCGCTCATGGTGGTGAAGGGAACGTAAATAACGCGATTGATGTTATCGTCGCCCGGTTGCATCTTAGGGGCAAGAACGCCAACCACTTCAAAGCTGACCCCATCGACGCGGATGTGCTCGCCAAGAGCACTGCGTCCGGAAAAAAGTTTGTCCTTGGTGTCTGAGCCGATGACTGCAACCCGCGCCCGCTGGATCTGGTCTTCAGGGTTGTAGAAGCGGCCCTGCGTCAGGGATAAAGCGCGGATCAGAAAAGTGTTGGGATATTCGCCGTTAACATTCATGCTGTAGGAGCGCGTGTCATATTGCACCGTCGCAGTCTTGTTACAGCTCGGGGTGATGTGCGTGATCTGGGGAATATTGGTGGAGAGTAACTCGATATCGTCCAATGTGAAGTGGAGAGGCACACCCGCCTTCTGACCGCCGGCCTGCATGGTAGAGCGGCCAGGGACCACGATCATCAGCTTAGTGCCGAAGTTCGCCATGATGTTCGTGATTGCGTTGCCGAAGCCGTCGCCGTAGGAAAGCAGCATGACCACGGTGGCGATGCCCCATGCCATGCCCAGCATGGTGAGCGCCGTGCGACGCCGGTTATGGCGCATGGCATCGTAGGATTCCTGGAGCAGATCTTGCAGCATTTGTAATCTGTGGTTTCGAATTTGTGATTTCAAGCCTTCAGCTTCATCTGCCGCTATCGGAGCGCGAAAGCGTCACTCTTATGAGCTTGTCATCCTGAGCGAAGCGAAGGACCTCTGCATTCGCGACGAGTGGAACACGTTTTCGACACACTTCGTACATGCGCCGCCGCCCCGCGCGCCTCCCATGTTTCCAGGAAGCTTGCCGCCGTGGTCCGGTAAACAAAGCTTTCTCGCCCGCTTGCGTCGCGTCTCAATCCCACGCGCACTCCGCCTATTTTTTCGACAGCCTTTTGCGAGCGCAAATTCTGCGGGCCAACAAGAAAGACAACGCTCTCCACGAATTTGAAGGCGTGTCGCAGCATGAGCTCTTTCATCTCGCCGTTGTAAATGCCACCCCAGTGCGATCGCGCCAAAAACGTCCAGCCAATTTCAATCTCGCTTTTCTCCTGGTCGTATCCGTGAAATCGCGACGATCCGATGACCCTGCCATCTTTGGAGTCGATGGCGATCAGCGCTCCGCCAGATTCCAACGCATCGCGAAAAAACTTCTTGAAAACTTCTTCCTGGTAGCGGTCGCTGCTCGGATGCTGCTCCCAAATGAGCGGATCGGATGCCACCGCATACAGGTCATGAAAATCCTCTGGCCGCAATGGCCTGAGCACTAAGAGTTTCCCCGTTAAACTGGGCTGGAGATCAAAGGACATGATTATTCCTGCCTCAGGGCTTCCACCGGCTGCAGGCGTGCGGCCTTACGTGCGGGATAAAGTCCCGCTGCGACCCCGGCGAGAGTCAGGCTGGCGATGGCAAGGATCGCAGTCTTAGGAACAAGTCGAGGCGGATCGAACCCTCCAGGTCCGTTGGCATTGCCAAGCAGAGCCATAAGTCCCGCGGCTATGGCCATGCCGATCAGTCCGCTGACCAGAGTAAGCAAAACTCCTTCGGCAAAAAATTGTAGCAGAATGCTGCGGTTCGTAGCGCCCAGAGCTTTACGCAATCCGATTTCGCGTGTGCGCTCCGTGACCGCGATCAGCATGATATTGATCACGCCGATCGCCCCGAGCGCGAGAGTGATGAGCCCGACGGTGCCAAGGAATTCGTTCATCGCGTCGAAGATCGTCCCCATCATTTGCGCCTGCTGCACCGTGTCCCACCCCTCGAACGCATCTTCATCGTGATAATCGAAGTGGTGATTGCGCGCGATCACGCGGTGCGCTTCATCCTGCGCCAGCACGTGTTCATCGGCCACCCGAGGCTGATAGTAGATATAGGAAACGGCATCGAAGGCTTCTTCACCCTTCAGCGGAAAATCGCTGCGCATCACCTGAAACGGTACATAGGCGCGGGTATTGGTCATGTTGTCGTCGCCGCGGCCGACGCGTTTGAGCGTGCCGATGACTTCGAAGCGATAGCCGTTGACCACAATGAACGAGCCGAGGGCGGGATGTCCGGGGAAGAGATGATGCGTCATTTCGTCGCCGAGAACGATCACGTTGCGCTTTTGAGTTTCGTCGAGATCGTTGAGCCATCGCCCCTGTTTCAGCGGCAGAAAGCGAATCTGGCCATATTGCGGCTCAACCCCATCCAACTGTCCGCTGGCGCTGGCGTATTCGCTGACCGCATTCACATTGTCGGTGACCAGCGCGGGAGTGATCATCTTGACATGCGGAGCTTCCTTGCGTATGTCGAGATAATCCTGGTAAGTCAGCCGGTACTGGCGAGCGGAATTCATGCTGCCCGCAACTGCCGGCGCGCGCCCCGGAAACATCATGATGATGTTTACGCCATACTCCGAAAGATTGCGCTGGTTGCCCGCTCTGAAGCCTTCGCCCAACCCGACCAGCAAAAGCAGGGAACCAACCCCCCACGCAATCCCAAACATGGTCAGAAAAGAACGCAGCTTATGCGCCCAGAGGGTCCCAAAAATCTGCGCGAAAACATCAATTACCATTCGCATGGATAGTGGATCCGGAGCGGAAGCTAGCCGCTGAATATGCTCTATTGTTACTAGAATAGCAAGGGGGTGTACTCGTCCAGTAGATGGGTGACACTTTTCATTCCTTTCGTTGGGATAGGTTCTGTCGTAGGAATTGCAGCGGGGTTAGGTAGCCGAGCGCCTGATGCGGGCGCACGGTATTGTAGAT